>ENA-OWNT01000483-OWNT01000483.1-seawater-metagenome-genome-assembly--contig:-NODE-483-length-91692-cov-6.509742_pt1 | contig 91692 bp, 67 predicted proteins | sample MGYA00238136_ERZ651165 | MGnify/ENA primary metagenome ERZ651165 (study PRJEB26861, sample SAMN08777766) | seawater metagenome | isolation source: coastal seawater | place: USA: Florida | collected...
CGGCGGATGGGGGCTCGGCGGCGGATGGGGGCTCGGCGGCGGATGGGGGCTCGGCGGCGGGGGCAGGCTCGGCGGCGGATGGGGGCTGAATCGCAGCGGTCGAGGCCACCGAAGGCTCTGAGGGCGCAGAGCCGATGCCGGCCACCACAAGCCCCAGGCCGAGGAGCACCGCAGCGGCCGCAGCCAGGCCCACCCACTTCATCGGGAAGGGGGCCGGCTCCTCCACGGGCAGGGTCGGCTCGGGGGGAAGGGGCGCCACCACCCGAGGCCTGGCCGACGCCGGCACAGGTGCGGAGACGGCGGGCTGGGTGGCACCCGCCACGATGGGGGCAGGACCTGGCTTGGGAGCCGCCAGCTGCGGTGCGACCACGGGCAAGGGTGCCGGCAGCGGAACCGGAGCGGCTGGAACGGCCTCCTTGAGAACACCGTCGAGCGCGTCATAGTCAAGCATTTGACACCCCAGGATCGCGCGCGCATCGGAAGCCCAGGTAGAGGTACTCGCCGTGCTTGCTCACCGCGGTGCGGGGCAGCTGGGAGGGGAAGGTGCAGCGGTGCTTGAAGCTGCCCCCCATCACGAAGTGGTAGTCGGCATCATCGGGCAGCAGTGCATCGTGGCGTTCGGTCCACTCCCACACGTTGCCGATGAGGTCCTGCACGCCCTCGCCGGACCTGCCTGCCGGATGGGCGTCGACCGGTGCGGTCGTGCGGGGCCGGTTTCGCGGGCAGTGGCAGGCCTTGTCCACACAGGACTCGCCCCACGGCATCAGGGTGTTGTCCGACCCTCTGGCGGCGGCCACCCACTCCAGAGTGGTGGGCAGGCGCTTGCCACGCCACTCGGCATAGGCCCGGGCCTGCGCGATGGTGACGCCCACGACCGGGTGGGTGCGCTTGTCCTCCGGAGGCTGGCGACCGCCCCACCAGGCCGGGGGCAACGCGCGGGTGTTGGCCACGAACTCGGCGTAGTCCGCGTTGGTGACCGGGAAGCGGTCCATGTCGAAGGTGTCCACCTCCACCCGGGCCTTGTCTTCCACCACCAGGCGACCACCGAGGCGCACCATGTCGTCCGCGACCGGGGCCGGAGCGAGGGTGCCGAGGTCCTCGGGGTCCTCGTCGTCCACCAACACGACATCGGTGGCGTCGGGAACCGGCGGGCGCACCAGCGGGGGCACGATGGGCTGGTCGCCCGTGGGCACCTCGTCGAGCATCACGTAGTTGATGCCACCCTGGGACAGCGTGCTGGGGTCCTCGACGAGCATCTGGTCGCTGAGGGCGCTGAGGTCGAGCGCGGAGGCCGCATCGTCGGGCAGCCGGATGTGGGTGGCGGCGATGGCGGCGCGCAGCGTGGAGGCCATCTCATCGGCGGAAGCGAAGCGGTCTTCGGGACGCTTGGCCATGGCCCGGCGAATGACCGTGGCGAGGGCGAATGGGATGTGTTCGGACTCGGGGACGGGGTCCTGCAGGTGCCGTTGCGCCGCCACCGGCAGCTTGTCGCCAAAGGGATGCTCACCGGAGGCGGCGGTGAAGAAGACCGCGCCCAGGGAGTACAGGTCGCTGCGGTGGTCGGACGGCAGGCCCTGAAGCCGCTCGGGACACATGTAGGCGACGGTGCCGCGGATGGCGTCGTCGTGGTCGGCCTGACCGCGGGCCCAGGCGAGCCCGAAGTCGAGCAGCTTCACCTGCCCGCCCGGCGTGATCATGATGTTGGCCGGCGTGATGTCGTTGTGGACCACGCCCATCCGGTGAGCGAAGCCCAGGGCATCGAGCGTGTCGAGCATCACGCGGGTGAGCACCCCGAGGGGGAGCCGACGGGTCTCCCGGCGGGTTCGACAGCGGCCGAGCGTGGCCCCGTCGATGAACTCCATGACGAGGTAGTCGACAGGTCCATCGTTGTCATAGGTGTGCACCCGGGCGATGCCGGGGTGCGACAGCTTCATCGACGCGACCGCCTCCCGGCGAAGGCCTGCCCGGGTGTCGGTGTCGAAGGGGTTTCCAGTGGGGTGGTGGTGGAGGATCTTCAGCGCGACCGTCTGCCCGAGAACACCGTCCCACGCGCGATAGACGGCGCCTGCGCCACCCTTTCCGAGCATCCTGTCCAACCGGTAGCGCTGCGAGAGCACCGCACCCACCTCGGCCCGGTGGGGGGCTTTGGTCGGGGCGGGGGGAAGGGCCTCTTCCGGTTCGGGTCTGGCCAGGATGGCCCGACGAATCCAGCCAAGCACGCTGGCTCCTGGGGTTGTTGACCCGCTCAGGCTACCGGTGCTGTGAGGGGCCGAAGCTGCGCCGGGTCAGGTGTGGTCCCATCGGGGCGACCTCAAAGTGGTCAGCCACGGTCGGAATTGATCCAACGCAGGATCGAGCGGCCCCGACAGGCCGCCAGCTCCCCTCGCCCGGCGGCGCGCCCACTCCCCACGATCGGGGGACGAACGCACCTCACCTGTCGACTCTGTCTGCTCAGTGCCGACCATTCGGGGCCGTCTTCCGGGCCACAGTCCACCAGCACCCACTCTTGACGGTGCATTCAGCGACGTTGGGGCGATCCGACCCGACTTCAGCTCTGTCGGCTTTGAGGCGTGGCGTGTTCGGCAAAGGGACAGCCAGTCAGCATCCCACACCGACCCGAGATTGGAAGCCCACGCCCCTTACAGCACCCGCCAGGTCAGTGGCCCTGACCCCGCTGCGGACGCGGTCGAGCGGGCCGGCCACGCACGGTACGCCCCCGGATGGTCACCCGGTGCAGCACATCCAGGACGTGGTCGACCGCATCCGCACGAAGCTCGACGAAGCTCGAACGGGCCACGATGTCGATGGAGCCGATGTCCCGACTGGACAGGCCCGCCTCGTTGGCGATGGCCCCGACGAGGTCGCCCGGCCGCACACCGTCGCGCTTGCCGATGTCGAGCTGGATCTGGGCCCAGGGGACGCCCTCGGGATGCCCCATGCCATGGCGTTGCTCCCGCTTTCGCTTCACGGGCGGCACATGGGCGGACACCTCCAGATCGCTTTCATCCGGAGAGACCTCGTCGTGTAGAGCGGCCAGAGCCGCTGCAGCGACGTCGAGCAGGTCGAGGCCGTCCTCCTCCACGATGGACTGGGCGACGCGGCGAAGGTCGTCGAGCCGGGCCGAGGCCGCGACTTCCACCACCCGATCCCGCAGGCGACGAAGGTGGGCGGCCCGCAGCTCCTGCAGTGTGGGCAGCGGCACCACCGGAATCTCCTGACCGATGGCGCGCTCCAGCCGAGGCAGGAATTTGCGCTCCCGGCGGCTGAGGAAGGTGATGGCGCGTCCCTTTCGGCCAGCGCGGCCCGTGCGGCCGATGCGGTGGGTGTAGGCCTCGGGGCTGTTGGGCAGCTCGTAGTTCACGACGTGGGACAGGTGGGGGATGTCGATGCCGCGGGCGGCGACGTCGGTGCACACCAGCAGATCGGCGCTGCGAGAGCGGAGACGAGACATCACGCGCTCGCGCTGGGCCTGCGACATGCCGCCATGAAGGGGCTCCGCGCGGAGGCCCCGGGCCACCAGCGACTCCACAAGCTCGTCGACCGCGAGGCGGGTGCGGCAGAACACGAGCATGGCATCGGGCTCCTCGAGGTCGAGAATCCGTGCCAGCGCGGCGTCTTTGTCGCTTCGACGCAGCACATGGGCGATCTGCACCACGTCTGGGCGGGCCCCCGCATCGGAGCGCTCCGGGCGCAGCTCAACGCGCACCGGGTCAACCAGCACGTTGTTCGCGATGGTACGCAGACGACCGGGGAGGGTGGCGCTGAACAGAGCCTTCTGACAGCCGGGCGAGCAGGCCGCGAGCAGCGCCTCGATGTCCTCCTGGAAGCCCATGTCGAGCATCTCGTCGGCCTCGTCGAGCACGACCATGCGCACATGCTCGAGGGCCAGGGTGCCGCGGTTGAGGTGGTCGAGGGCGCGTCCGGGGGTGGCCACGACCACGTCGACGCCGCGCGACAGAGCCCGAAACTGGGGACCCATGGGCGCACCGCCGTAGAGCGGCAGCACCCGTACTCCCAGCGGCTTTCCGTAGCTGAGCACGGCCCGGGCGACCTGACGGGCCAGCTCCCGGGTGGGGACCACGATGAAGCCGGTGACCGAGCGGGTGCCCGGCGACACGGCGAGGCGGTGCAGCAGGGGCAGGGCGAAGGCGGCGGTCTTGCCGGTGCCGGTGGCGGCGAGCCCGAGCACGTCGCGGCCCTCGATGAGGGGCGGCACGGCGGCCCGCTGCACAGGGGTGGCGTCTTCGTAGCCGAGGGCCTGCACGGCTTCGGTGAGCGTGGGGTGGAGGCCCAGGGCCTCGAAGGCGGTGGGGGTGTGGTCGGTCATCTGGGCCTCGGTGGCGGGGGGCGAGCCCGGCGCCGTACCCCGGGAGCCCCATGCCGGCGACCTCAGGAAGGTGACCGTGCGCGCACAACCAGCGTCTGGGCAGCGCGTCCGACCTCTCGCACACGGTCCCGAAGCGCGGATTGGGCGACTCCGCTGCCGGCCTCCGAAGCGGTGGAGCGGATGTCGAAGCCCACCCATCCGGGCTGGGGGTCCCCGTCGAGAATAACGTGCAGGTCCGGATTCACGAAGGTCCACATCCGAGGGTCCAGAGGGACGCCCATGCCGGACTGGGCATCCGAGAGCGCGACGATGCTCTCCAGTGCGGTAAGGGGTCGCCCGTCGTTCACAAGAGGCACCACCAGGCGGCCCCACACCTGGATGGGCGTTCGTCCCCACGCACCACCGGCGACCCGCAGCATCACCCCGCGGTGGTAGCCGACCTCGTGCCCGAAGAAGTCGAACACGAGCCGAGGACAGGCGGACGGGGGGGCCCAGGCCTGCACGGGAAGGCCCGCGGATGGGCCAGGCTGCCTCAGGATGCGCAGAGCGGTGGCGGTGACGAGCTTCTTGCCATCGAGCGAGTGCAGCTCGGCACGGATTCGATGGACCTGCCGACCGAGCTTCTGCGGCTGGATGCTCACCCGGAGCGGGGCCAGCGGCACCGGACGGAGAAGCTCGAAAGAAAGGCGGACGGTGGCGTGGCGCCGGCGAGGATGGACGACCCGGGCGAGGCCGCTGGAATCTGGCTCCTTTAAAGCCTCCTCCACATCGTCATTCTCGAAGCGATCGAGCAGACCGGCCAGCAGCGCACAGGGCGGTCCCCCATGCTGCGCGCGGTTGTCCCAAGGGCCCCGACACAGCTCGGTGGGGATGTAGACGTCCGCCGCATCAGGCTGGGGAACGAAGAAGCAGTCGGGCAGCCCGGCCATGCCTCAGAGCCGGACCTCGCCCGTCAGGCGGGCGCCATCCGGAATGTGCTGGACCGTGCCCTCAGCCGCGGTGATGTGCACATCACCCACACAGACGACCCCGGCGCCGAAGACCACCTCACCGTCCACCCGAAGCGAGGAGCAGCCGACGAGGGAGGGGGGACCGTCGGGGAAGTGCGCGTCGAGCTGTCCCACGAGCTTGTAGTGGCGGGCATCCAGAGTGATGCGCGGCGGCGTGTCGGTGGCGGGCACCAGCCGGCCGTCGTCGTGCTCCAGAGTGGCGTCGGAGCGAGTGCGCAGCAGGTCGGCGGTGGTCTTCACCGGCACGAGGCGGGTGCGGGGGACGCGGATGGCGCGGGCTCCTGGAAAGACCGCGATGGCCGAGCCCATCGCCGACTCGAGCTGGAAGACGGGCGCGGACGCAGGGTCGCGGGGATCGACCGTCTTCTTGTTGCGGATGAGCGGCAACACAAGCGGCTGGCCGGGACCGATGCGCTCGGCGAGGGCCTGCAGATCGATCCACAGGTTGTTGGTGTTGAAGTAGCGGTGGCGGGTGTGGTCCTGGAACTGCGCCAGGTCGTCGGTCGGACACTGCGCCACCTCGCGCAGGATGAGCTGGTCGCCCTGCAATGCCAGGTGTCCCCCCTTTCGGTCCGCCGCGGTGCGGTCGGCGGCCTCCATCAAGAAGGGCGCGCCCTGTGACACGAACCACCCGAGAATGCGCTTGTCGAGCACAGCACCGAGGTTGTCGCTGTTGCTGACGAACAGGTATCGGCGGCCTGCGGCCAGCAGTCGGTCGAGCACCCCGCGGGTGACGAGCGCGGTGTAGAGGTCGCCGTGGCCAGGTGGGCACCAGGTGCGGGCGGGGTCGGCGTGCTCGACGGGTGCGAGAGAGGCCCGGTCGACCTTGGGCACCTGGTGCTGGAGAAAGTCGACAGGCAGGTCGCCTTCGAGGAGCTCAGGCCACGACCGGAGGGCGGCGAGGGTGTCGTCGCGGGTGGCGAAGCTGTTCATCAGGAGCAGCGGGCAGCCGGTGGTGCGCGCCTGCGCAGCGATGAGGTCGAGGAAGGTGCGGTCGCCGCGGACGGGCAGCAGCGACTTGGCCTGGCGAAGCCCCATGCTGGTGCCCAGGCCTCCGTTGAGCTTCACGAAGACGGTCTGGTCAAGGGCATCTTCGCCGACTCGCGCCAAGGCCTCGTCGAGATCGTCGGCGTCCGGGAGCTGGGGCACGGGCCGGATGCGGTCTTCGGGAATCTCCCCGGTCTCGCCTGCGACGAGGGCCGCATAGTGGGCCTTGAAAGTGGCGGTGGCGAGGGGGGGCATGCCGGCGTCGTCCATGCGCTGGGCGAATGGGGCGAAGCGGTCGTCGAGGGTGGTCATGGAGACACCGGGGAGCAGGTGATGGGGTCAGTCGTCGTCGCGGGGCGGGATGACGAGGACCGGAACCTGCGAAGTGGCTGCCACGCGCTCCGACACCGAGCCCAACACGAAGCGCTCCACACCGGTGTGGCCGCGGGTGCCGACCACCACGAGGTCGCAGCCGTGTTCCCGGGCCGCTCGGGGGATCTCGTCTTCGGGACGGTAGCGGCCGACATCGGTGCCCACGAGCATCTGGCCCAGCTGCGCCCGCTTCGCCTCGAACTCGAGGCTGTCCGAGGCGGCCTGCTCCACCGCTGCGAGGTCGACCATGGGCTTGAGCGCGCCTCCCACCATGGTGTGGGGGTCGGGCAGGTCGAGGCTCGTGTGCAGCACGATGCTGGCGCCTTGTGCGTGGGCGAGCGCGCGGGCGTAGTCGAGGGCGTGCTGGGAGTAGTCGGCGAAGTCGGTGGCCACGAGGATGCGGCGGGGACCGAAGGAGGACGAAGAAGCGGACATGCGACTCCTGGAAGCTCGATGGACTCCAGATCTACCACGGACCCGCTGCCCTCCGAACGGCACCAACGCAGAACGTGCGCTTAGTCGCTGTTCTGGACGTCCTCTGCAAGCACGGCCGCGCGGGGGAAGGGCGCCGAAGGGTCGGTGGACAGGGTCGCATCCGCCGGAAGCCAGCCCTTGCGCTCATCGGGCAGGAGCACGAGGTGATGGTCGCGGTGGGTCTCGGCCACACGCACCTCCGCGCCTTCGTGCAGCACGAACAGCTCGACGCCGTCGGGGCCGAGGGCGGAGCGGGCAGACACCTCGGGAACGACCACCACCACGCTGTCCTGGTTGACAACAGCCGTGTAGGTGGAGGCGGTGAGCACCAGAGCCGGCACCAGCAGAGCGGGCGTTTCCAGACCGAGGCGCTGCTCCGACCGGCGCCACCGACGCACCAGCGGGGCGGCGAAAGCCAAGGTGGCCAGCAGGCTCGCGAGCCAGGCGGAGTCGCGCGGAGACAGCACGCTCTGCCAGAAGAACACCTTGGCGGTGGGGGCCGGGACCTCCAGGCGGTCTTCCGAGGTGCGCCGGGCGCGGTCGAGGTTGGCTGCGATGTCGCCGTTTCTGGGGGACAGGCGCAGACCGCGACGCCAGGCCGCGGTGGCGGGACCGAGCTTGTCGAGCCGCCACAGGGCGTTTCCAAGGCCGTGGTAGACCGCCGGGTCGCGGCCACCTTCCTCGAGGGCCCGGACGAAGGCCCCCGCAGCGGCTTCATGGTCACCAGCCCGCGCGTGGTCGATGCCCGCCTGGTAGGCGTCGTCGGCGGGGCCCGCGAGCGCGGCAGACAAGAGCAGGGCGAGCAGAGCGGTCATCCCTCACCTCTCGCCTGGATCCAGGCCCGCACCCGGTCGACCAGGCCGGCAGCCGCACCGCCGCCATAGCGGGCACTCTCGAGGTCGGCGTAGAGGTCGAGCGCCGTGGCGCCGAGAGGTTCGAGGCGGGCGCGGTCGACGGCAGCGGGCGGACAACCGAGCTTGAGGGCGGCGGCTTCTCGGAACATCGACTCCAGAGTGGCCAGGCGCACAGCGGGGTCGGCGGGGATCGGTCGGCGGGACAGCTCGGTCCAGGGGTCTGCCTTTCGCCGGGACGCCAGGCCCCGCAAGCCCAGGCCGGTTGCCGCCAGCAGGGGCAACAGGGGCAAGGCAAGCAGGAAGGGGAGGCTGCCAGCAACGGTGCGGTCGCGCACCGAGGCGGAGCCCGGCGCCGGCAGGATGTCGTCGCCGAGGGCCTCCACGTCGCGTCGGGAGTCGGCATTGCCATCGGTGAAGCTCTGCACGTCGCCTTCGGCCTGCCCTTCGGTGACCACGATGTGCACAGGCTCGCTCTCGAGGCGGACGTAGGCCTCGGTGGCGGGGTCGAAGACGGCCAGCACGACCGGAGGCAGCTTCAGCTCACCGACCCGCAAGGGGACGAGTGCGCGGTTGAAGACTGCCCGGCTCCGCAGACCACCGGGACCCGCGGCGGACTCCACGACCGGCGCATCGTCGTAGACCCGGAAGTCGGCGCTGTCGGTGATGGCCGGCAGCTTGAAGCCCGCGAGCACCCCATTGCCCTCGAGGGAGACCTTCAGCGTCACGGTGTCGCCCACGGCCACGCGGGCGGCGCTGGACTCGGCGCGGATGGTGTAGGTGCCCACCAGTCCGGAGAAGTTGGCGGGACGTCCGTCTTCAGGCAGCGGCCTCACCTCGACGTCGAGCGGCTGACCCGACAGGCTGGTGGTTCGGGTGCGGTAGCGACCGAAGACGTCCTGGGGACGGCGCCCGGTGCGGGGGTCGGGCGGGGCCGGCATGTCGGCGATGATGACGGCCGGCGCGAGGGTGTGGGCCCCCGCAGCGGTGGCCCGGAGGGGAAGCATGATGTCGAGAACGGCCTCCTCGACGCCATTCTCAATCACACTTCGGTCGGCCTGCTCAAGCTCTGCCGAGGGCTCGGCGACAAAGCCGGGCGTCTCGGGGGGCGTCCACCGGATGTTGCGGGCCTCCTCCCGGCGGCGGAACTCCACCCGGTAGGTGACCACCTCGCCCACGAAGGGCCGGCGGTCGGACAGCTCCGTCTCCACCTCGGCCGGCGGCCGCCCCCCATCGGCGGACCGGGCCACCTCGATGGTGATGGCGGGATGCCGCACGATGGATCCCCCGAGGTCGACCTCAGCCGGACCCACCTTGAAGCTGCCCTCTCGAAGCGCGGTGAGCTGGTAGGTGTAGCGGACCACTCGGGTGGACTTCATCCCCACGATGGACATCGACTGGCCTTGACCGCGGTAGCGCAGCGCAAGCCCATCGCCCACGGCAAGGTCGGGCACGCCTTCGGCCCGGCCATCGATGACCTGCAGCTCGAGCGCCACGCTCTGGCCGACCACGAGCTGGTCGCTCTCGACCTGGAGCTGCACCCGCGCCGCGAAGGCCGGAGAACAAAGAGCCAGCAGGAGCACGAGGAGCTGCATCACCAGTCCTTGTCGCCCGCCGCACCGGGACGCGCCACCACCCGGGGCTGTCCTTCCTCTACGGCGTCGACCATGCGGGCGGCTTCTTCGGCTGTGATCTCGCCGGCCCGTGTGCCCGAGCGGGGGGCTTCGAGCTTCGGGGTGTCGTCGGTGGGCTCCCCGGCATCGTCGGTCTGCATGCCGCTCATGTCGCCGGGCATGCCGGTGTCACCGCCGGGCTCACCCGGGTCGAGGGTGCCATCGTCGGGGTCTTGGGGCTCGCCCTGCGGGTCTTGGGGCTCACCCTGGGGGTCTTGGGGCTCACCCTGGGGGTCCTGGGGCTCACCCTGGGGGTCTTGGGGCTCACCCTGGGGGTCCTGGGGCTCACCCTGGGGGTCCTGGGGCTCACCCTGGGGGTCCTGGGGCTCACCCTGGGGGTCTTGGGGCGGCGGTTCCTGCTGCAGTCGACGGGCGATCTCCTGCTCGACGAGCTGCACGTTCTGCTGGGCGGCGGGATGGTCGGGCCGGTCTTCGAGCACCCGGCGCCAGTCCTCGACCGCGCGGGTCAGGCGGCCGGAGCGGTAGGCGGCGTGGCCGGCGTTGTATCGGGCGCGTTGGCGCTGGGTGGGGTCGAGCGTGCGCTCGGCGACCTGGCTGAGGACGTCGTGGGCCTCCGCGGACCGTCCTTCCTTCAGCAAGGTCAGCCCGAGCTCCTCGGCGAGCCTCAGGTCGTCGGGACGGTCGGCCTGTCGCGCCAGCAGCTCGTCTGCCGAGGTCGGGACGGCATCCTGGGCCCTGGCCGGCGCCGCGACCAGCAGCAAGGCGAGCATGGCGCCCGGCAACCTCAGAGGGCCAGGACGCACGAAAGAGGCCGCCACGAGCAGCAGAATGGCCACCGCCAGCGGCCAGGAGAAGCGCTCGTCCCACAGCCGTTCCCGACGCACCCCTTGTTCAGCGCCCTGCAGGCGGCCCCGGATCTCGCCCATGTAGATGGCAGCGATGTCACGGTTGGAGGCGCCGGCCCGCACGTAGGCGCCGCGCCCGATGCGCGCGACCTCCTGGAGCACGCTCTCGTCGAGCTTCGCCATCACGACCTGGCCGGAGCGGTCCTTCTTGAAGCCACCACCTTCGTTGGGAATGGGAGCCCCCTCGGGGGTGCCCACGCCCATGGTGTAGATGTGAACATCGGCCTCCGTCGCCCGTTCGGCCGCGACGATGGCCTCCCCAACGTGGTCTTCGCCATCGCTCACCAGCAGGATGGCCCGGTCGCTGGCCCCCGGCGGACCCAACAGATCGACCGCCATGTCGATGGCTGCCCCGATGTCGGACCCCTGGGCTACGAGTGTCTGGCTGGAGCTGTCCCGCACCTGGTGGCGCAGCACGGCGTAGTCGAGGGTGAGCGGCATCCGGGCGTAGGCACCGCCCGCGAAGACCACGAGCCCCACCCGGTCCCCCGCCAGCATCTCGGTGAGGTCGAGCACCTCGCGCTGCGCCTGCTCCATGCGGCTCGGCGAGACATCCTCGACGTCCATCGACCGGCTCACGTCGAGAACAACCACCAGGTCGAGTCCTTCGCGCTTGAGCTCCTGCCACCGGTAGCCCCACCTTGGCTGGGCGAGGGCCAGCACCCCGAACACCATCGCCGACAACCACAGCACAGCCCGTCGCCGGTGAACCCGCTGAGCCCGGGCGCTCACGCGCTCTCCAGCCAATGGACCCAGCCGGGCAAGCAGAGCCTGTCGACGCCGCAGCGCCGCCCACAGCAGGGCCGCGAGAACGGGGACCGCCCAAAGCAGGTGGAGCCACTCGGGACGTGCCCAGCTCATGGAAGCCTCCGCAGCCAGGTCTGGGCGAGGAGCTGCTGGAGCAAAAGCAGCAGCAGTCCGAGCGCCAGAACGCTGTGGTAGCGCTCATCTCGATGCACGAACTCCTCCACCTCCGCCGTGCTCGTCTCCAGGGCGTCGATGGTCTCGTAGACCTCCAGCAGGCTGCGCGTGTCGTCGGCCCGAAAGTAGCGGGCGTCGGTGAGCCGCGCGATCTCCTTGAGCGTGCCTTCGTCGAGGCTCGACCCCCGGCCGAACAGCCCCAACACGCCCCCGCCGCCCCCCGAGGCACCCATCCCGATGGTGTACACCCGCATGTCGAGGGCGGCCGCAGCCTTCGCGGCGTCGATGGGGTCCATACCGGTGCGGGAGTCGCCGTCGGTGAGGAGGATGATGACGCGCTCGGGGGCGTCGAGCTCCTTCATGCGCTGTGCTGCGATGGCGATGGCATCGCCGATGGCGGTGGACTGGCCGGCGATGCCGATGGACACCTGCTGCAAGAAGCGCTGCATGGCGCCGTGGTCGGTGGTGAGCGGAACCTGGGTGAAGGCCTGCTCGCCGAACACCACGAGCCCGATGCGGTCGTCCGGCCGTCCTTCCACGAAGCGGGCGATGACCTCCTTGGCCGCCCGGAGCCGAGACACCCGGCGGCGACCGACGCTGTAGTCCTCCGCCTCCATGGAACCGGAGGTGTCGAGCACCAGCAGGATGTCGATACCTTCGCGCTCCACCACCCGCTGCCGATCGACGTGCTGCGGCCGGGCGAGCGCGAACACCAGGGCAGCGAGGCCCAGGCTGGTGAGCAAGGTGGGAAGAAAGGCCAGGCGCTGCCGCAAGGTGGGCCGGGCATCGGTCAAGGACAGCGCAGACCAGGCCAGACGCGGCTGACGGGACAGCCACGGCACCACCACCACGATGGGAAGCAGCCACAGCACCCAGGCCTGGCCCCACTCCAGTCCGCCGAAGCCGAGCAGCTCAAGCATCGGCTTCCCCGCTGTCTACAGCGTCATCGTCGACATCTTCGACATGCTCACCACCGGGGGACAGCGCAGCGACCACAGCCAGAAAGTCGGTCTCCAGAGCATCGAAGAAACCCTCCCCGCCGCCCTCCCGCGCGAATTTCAGCCGGTCGGTGGCTTCGAGCACACGGCCCGCCTGGGTGCGCAGGTCTGGCCCGAGCAGCTCCGACGACCGGGCCCAGCCAAGGATCTCCCGCGAGGTTCGGGACATCGCCGGAAAGCCCGTGACCTGCTGAATGAAGGTGCGCAGGATCTCGGAAAGCGCAAGCGCGAGCGCATGGTCGTCGAGCTCAGAGGACCGGGCCCGGCTCCAGGCCGCGCGGGCCGCCACATCGGCTGGAACCGGCGGCGGTGGGGGCTTGGGACGCATCCGCAGCCAGACGAGCGTGCCCCCGAGCGCGACCAGGGCGAGTCCACCCACCACGCCGGCCACAATCCAGCGCGGGTCGGGCGGGGCCTCGGGCGGCACCTCCTCCACCTCCGCGAGCGCGCCCAACTGCGGGCCAGGGACCCCGATGTCCACGAACAGGGGCGCCGGCTCCAGGGTGCGAGACTGGTCGCCGGGACCCGTGGCCTCGACCGGCGGCATGCCCACGACGTAGCTGCCGTCGTCTCCGGTGAGCTCGAAGGTGGCCGTCATGCGCTGGCGGTCGGCCACCAGCACGGGCCCGTCGACGCCCTTCTGGCTGACGGTGAGCCCCTCGCCCATGGGCTGGGCGACCTTCAGCGTCCACCCGTCGGACTGCCACACCTCCACCTCGACGGTGACGGGCTCGCCCGAGGCCACCTTGGGCTGCACGACGCGCAGCTGCACGTCTACCGGAGGCGGCGAAAGAGCCGGCAGGGTGGGCGGTCCACCACACCCCACCAAGACGGCCAGCACCAGGGCATTCCGGCTCATCGAACCCGCTCCTGCTGCCGGAAGTGGACCATCAGACGATGGAAGGGGTCCTCGTGGGTTCCGACCGACGTACACGAGGCGCCTGACCGGCGAATCCGCTCCACACGGCGCTTCAGCGGCTCCCGAGGACGCAGCTTGCGGGTGTCCACCAGCCGCCGCCGACCGGTCTCGGCATCTTCGAGCTCGACCAGGCCAACACCCGCCGGAATGCTCTCCTCAAGGGGATCGTGGACGAGGAAGGCATGCACCTTGTGCCGACGGGACAGCACGGACAGGATGCGCTCCGACTCCGGTGCCGCCACGAAGTCGGAGAGCACCGCCACCACGGCCTTGCGCTTCTGGGTGCGATGCACGCGCTCCAGGGCGGCGGCGAGATGGGTGCCCCGGCGACTGGGGGGCGGCGCGTAGGCGGTGCGCAGGATCTGCCAGGCATGGCCCCGGGCGCGGCGCGGCGGCAGGTGGTGCTCGATCTGCTCGGTGAAGGCGAGCATGCCCACCCGGTCGCCGTTCGCGATGGCGGCCCAGGCGAGGGCACCGGCCACACGGGCGAGCTGAAGGCGCTTGTCGGTGCGTCCGTCGTGTCCGCCGCCGCCAAAACGCATGGAGCCGGAGATGTCGAGCACCAGCATCAAGGTGAGCTCGCGCTCCTCTCGGAACTGCTTGATGAAGGGCTCGCCTGTACGGGCGGTGACGTTCCAGTCGATGTGCCGCACGTCGTCGCCGGGCATGTAGGGACGCACCTCCTCGAACTCCATCCCCAGCCCACGAAAGGCGCTGCGGTACTCGCCCGCGAAGGGACTGTCGACCCTGCGCTGGAGCAGCAGCTGCAGCCGCCGGATCTGGAGGAGCTCATCAGAGGTCAGCATCGACGAACCAGGGACTCGCGCGAGAGACGCAACAGGCTCAAGGCGTGGGGACGTGGGCGAAGACCTTGGAGATGACGTCTTCGACGGTCATGCCCTCGGCCTCGGCCTCGTAGGTGAGCAGGATGCGGTGCCGCAGCACATCGGGACCGACGGCCTTGACGTCGTCGGGGGTGACGTAGGCGCGGCCGTGGAGGAAGGCGAGCGCGCGGGCGGCTTTGGACAGCGCGATGGTGGCGCGGGGGCTGGCGCCGAACTCCACGAGCCGGGCGAGGTCGTTGCTGGCCCCCGGTCGGGTGGCATGCACGACATTGACGATGTAGTCGGCAATCACGCCTTCCATGCGCACCATGGCCAGCACGCGCCGCAGCGTCTCGAGCTCGTCGCTTCCCGCCACGGCCTCGATGCGCGGGGGGGCCTCAGACGACCGCTCCAGGATCTGCCGCTCCTCGGCCTTGGTGGGGTAGCCCACGACCACCTTGAACATGAAGCGGTCGGCCTGGGCCTCGGGCAGCGTGTAGGTGCCTTCCTGCTCGATGGGGTTCTGGGTGGCGAGCACGAGAAAGGGGGACGGCAGGGCGTGGGTCTCGTCGCCGATGGTGACCTGCCGTTCCTGCATGGCCTCCAGCAAGGCGCTCTGGACCTTGGCCGGCGCCCGGTTGATCTCGTCGGCCAGCACGATGTTGGCGAAGACCGGCCCGCGGTGGGTGGTGAAGTCCTGGGAGCGGGGGTTGTAGATCTGGGTGCCGATCACATCGGCGGGCAGCAGGTCGGGGGTGAACTGGATGCGCTGGAAGTCGAGGCGAAGGGCCTGCGAGAGCGTGCGCACGGTGAGTGTCTTGGCCAGACCAGGCACGCCCTCCAGCAGCACATGGCCGTTGCAGAGAAAGCCCATGAGCAACCGGTCGACCATGTGGTCCTGGCCGACGAGCACACGCCCGACCTCGTCGCGGATGGCGGTGACGATGGGGTGCACGTCGCGCACATGGGCTTCGATGTCGGCGATGGTGGGGCGGCGGTCCATGGAGCTGTCCGTGAGGTCGGCTGGTGCGTGGAGGCGACAAATTCGCAGGCCGGTCCGCTTGGGACTGAAGTCGACAAGAGCGCCATCCGAAAGGCATCGGCGCCGATGTCGACTCCCGGGCGGCCGGGAGGCGGCGGCAGGTAATCACTCCTTTGCCGCTGCCAACCGTCGACACTGTGCAGATCTGCCCGAGCCCTGCGCTCCGAATTTCTTGACAGCCCCCGCGGGGTGCCGCATAACGTCCCGCCCGCGATCTACGACGGAGGTCGACCATGGCAGGTTCCACGACCAGCACCCCGAGCACCGAGCTCCCCCCCGACGAGTACCTCTCCAAAGAGGAGGTTCTCAAGCTGTGGGGAATCGTCCAGGAGCGGATCGACTCGCTCATGGCCAATGGCCGCGACGCCGTCGCCAACCTCACCGAGGACCGCACCCAGGAAGCCGACGCCATCGACGTCGCCTCCAGCGAGTCCGAGCGTGAGTTCGTGCTGCGCCTCGCCGGCCGCGAGCGCCTGATGCTCCGCAAGCTCAAGAAGGCCCAGGAGCGGATGGAAGAAGGCGAGTACGGCATGTGCGAGTCCTGCGGCGAGAACATCACGTTCAAGCGCCTGCTCGTGCGCCCGGTCGCCACGCAGTGCATCGACTGCAAGACCCAGGCTGAACAGCTCGAGCGGGGCAGCCGCGCCTTCTGAGCGTCGGCCCCTCCCCCTCGCAAAGCCGCCCCGCCCCCGAGTCGAGCTCGGGCTGCGGGGCGTTGTCGTCTTGATGGGGTCGTGCGCTGGGCGCCCCGGGGTGCTCAGCTCGTGATGCGGTCCCAGAAGTCCTTGAGGAAGCCCTTCTCCGCCACCTTCTCGTCTTGCAGATCGGCCAGCTTGCGGATGAGCTTGTCCTCTTCGGCCGACAGGCGGGTGGGCACCTGCACGATGACCTGCACCCGCTGGTCGCCCCGGCCACGCCGTCCGCCGGGGCGAGGAGCGCCCTGACCCGACAGCGTGAACACCCTGCCTGAGGGTGTTCCCGGCGGAATCTCCAGCTCGGCCTCACCATCGACCGTGGGCACCTTGAGCGACGCGCCCAGGCAGGCCTGCGGGAAGCTGATGGGCACCTCGCACAGCACGTCGTCGCCGTTGCGCTTGAAGAACTCGTGTTCGCCGACCTCGATGTGCACGATGAGGTCGCCGGGAGGGGCTCCCTTGTCGCCTTCATGCCCCTTGCCGGGCACGCGCAGGCCCTGGCCGGTGTTCATGCCGGGGGGCACCGGAACCGTGATGCTGTCCACCTGGCGGGTGCGACCGGAGCCCGTGCACTCCTTGCAGGGGTCCTGGATGACCTTGCCGCGCCCACGGCAGTGAGGGCAGGTGGTGCGGATGCGCAGAAAGCCCATCTGCTGCTGGATGACCTCGCCCACACCATTGCAGGTCTTGCAGGTGGCCGGCTGGGTGCCGGGCTCGGCGCCGTCGCCTTCGCAGCGACCGCACACCACCTCGCGGGGCAGGTCAACCACCTTCTTCACGCCGTGGATGGCTTCGAGGAACTCGAGAGGCAGGGCGATCTGCAGGTTGGCGCCGCGACGCAGCCGCTGTCCGCCCCCGCCGCGTCGACCGCCGCCGAAGCCGAAGAGGTCGCCAAAGAGGTCGCCGAACTGGCTGAAGATCTCCTCGGGGTCGTGGAAGCCCGGGTTGAAGCCCTGGCCCTTGAGGCCCTGGTGCCCGAAGCGATCGTAGGTGCCTCGCTTCTGGGCATCAGAAAGCACCGAGTAGGCCTCGGAGGCCTCCTTGAACTTCGCCTCGGCCTCGGGATTGTCGGGATTGCGGTCGGGGTGGTACTTCAGCGCGAGCTTGCGGTACGCCTTCTTGATGGTGCTGTCGTCGGCATCGCGCTCGACGCCGAGCACCTCGTAGTAGTCACGCGGCTGGGACATGTCGGCTCCGCGGGGTCCGGCGCTGGGCCGGGGGCGAATCAGGGGAGAGCGACGGCTGGGCCGTGGAGGGTCCGTGAACGCCGAAGCCGCCTCCTCATGTCGAGCGATTCGACCGAGGAGACGGCGGGACCTTCAGGGCCGAGAATCAGGCTTCTTCGTACTCGACGTCGATGATGTCGTCGTCGGCCGCATCGGCTGCGCCACCGGCACCGGCGTCGGGGCCGGGCGCGCCACCCTCGGCACCACCCGACTGGTAGGCAGCCTGGGCGAGCTTGTGGGAGGAGGCGGTGAGGTCGTCGAAGGCCGACTTGAGGGAGCTGATGTCGTCGGTGTCGAGGGCCTCCTTGGCGGCGGCCAGCTTGCCTTCGACCTCGGTGACCTCGCTGGCGGGCAGCTTGTCGCGGTTCTCGGAGAGCAGCTTGTCGGTCTGGTAGACGAGGTTGTCGAGGTTGTTGCGGGCCTCGATGATCTCGCGCCGGGCCTGGTCGCTGGCCTCGTTGGCCTCGGCTTCCTTCACCAGCTTGTCGACTTCAGCGGAGGACAGGCCGCTGGAGCTGGTGATGGTGATCTTCTGCTCCTTGCCGGTGGCCTTGTCCTTGGCGGACACGTTGAGGATGCCGTTGGCGTCGATGTCGAAGGTGACCTCGACCTGAGGCACACCGCGCGGGGCGGCGGGGATGCCGTCGAGGCGGAAGGTGCCGAGGGCCCGGTTGTCCTTGGCCATGGGGCGCTCGCCCTGGTGGACCTGGACATCCACCGCGGTCTGGTTGTCGGCCGCGGTGCTGAAGATCTCCGACTTGCGGGTGGGGATGGTGGTGTTGCGACCGATGAGCACCGTCATCACGCCGCCGAGGGTCTCGATGCCCAGCGACAGGGGGGTGACGTCGAGGAGGAGGAGGTCCTTGACGTCGCCGGAGAGCACGCCGCCCTGGATGGCCGCGCCGACCGCGACGACCTCATCGGGGTTGACCGACCGGTTGGGCTCCTTGTTGAAGAGGGCCTTCACCTTGGTCTGCACCAGCGGGATGCGCGTGGAGCCGCCCACCAGGATGACCTCGTCGATGTCGCCAGCCCGCAGGCCGGCGTCCTTGATGGCCTGGCGACACGGGCCGAGGGTGCGCTCGATGACGGGGTCGATCATGCGCTCGAACTTGGCCCGGGACAGGGAGGTCACGAGGTGCTTGGGACCCGAGGCGTCGGCCGTGAGGTAGGGCAGGTTGATCTCGCTGTTCTGCGCGGTGGACAGCTCGATCTTGGCCTTCTCAGCGGCATCCTTGAGGCGCTGGAGCACCATCTTGTCGCCGCGGATGTCGACGCCGTTCTCCTTCTGGAACTCGGCCATCATCCAGTCGATGAGCACCTGGTCGACGTCGTCGCCGCCGAGGTGGGTGTCGCCGTTGGTGGAGAGCACCTCGACCACACTGTCGCCCACCTCGAGGATGGAGATGTCGAAGGTGCCGCCGCCGAAGTCGAAGACAGCGACCTTCTCGTCGGCCTGCTTGTCGAGGCCGTAGGCGAGCGCAGCGGCGGTGGGCTCGTTGATGATGCGCTTGACCTCGAGGCCGGCGATCTTGCCGGCATCCTTGGTGGCCTGACGCTGGGAGTCGTTGAAGTAGGCGGGCACGGTGATGACGGCCTCGGTGACCGTCTCGCCGAGGTAGCGCTCTGCCTCACGCTTGAGCTTCTGCAGCACCATCGCCGACACCTCGGGGGGCGAGTACTGCTTGTCGTCGATCTTGACGCGGGGGAGGCCATCGGAGCCGCGGACCACCGGGTAGGCCACGCGGTCGACCTCCTGCTTGGACTCCTCGTAGCGACGGCCCATGAAGCGCTTGATGGACGCCACGGTGCGGGTGGGGTTGGTGATGGCCTGTCGCTTGGCGACGGCACCCACGAGGCGCTCGCCGTCTTTGCCGAAGCCGATGACGGAGGGGGTGGTGCGGCCACCCTCTTCGTTGACGATGACCGTGGGCTTGTCGCCTTCCATGATGGAGACGACGGAGTTGGTGGTGCCGAGGTCGATGCCGATGATCTTGCCCATGGGAGCTCCTTTTCAGGTCGCGGGCCACGTCTGGCGCGGCGCCGTCGGATTCTTCGGGTGAGTCGTGCATCCGAGCACGGCGGACAGCCACCGCACCCAGACCCGGCCAATGAGCAAGATGTGCTCAGTGCCGGCGTTTTCGTGGAACCCCCTGCCCGGGGCTCCCGTTCGGCCGCGAAGCTAATCGCAAACCTGTGGGCGGCAACACCCCGGGCGGAATCTGTGGGGGATCCACCGGGTGCCGTGGAAAGGGGACGACCGACAGTCGAGGCAGAATTTCTGCACCCGGCCGGTTGACGCAGGGTGTTGCCGTGCCTATCGCTGCGGCGCCCGCGAGACGGGCAGGGCGCATCTGGACGCGACCTTCGCAACCCCCGCCCACAGCCCGCCTCGCACGAAGCCCGCGGAGTTTCCGAGACCACGCGTCCCGGGCCCGCTCTCGAAGACTGCACCAACTCCATCGTCGACCCGAAAGCCGGGTCCGGAGGGATCATGAAGTTCCGTCCCCTGTACGACCGTGTCCTCGTCAAGCGCGTCGAAGCCGAGGAGCGCACCTCCAGCGGCCTCATCCTCCCCGACTCCGCGAAGGAAAAGCCCCTCGAGGCCGAGGTCATCGCTGTCGGCAACGGCAAGCGTCTCGACGACGGCACCCACCGTCCCGTCTCCGTGAACGCCGGCGACCGCGTCATCTTCGGCAAGTACACCGGCGACGAGGTCAAGCTCGATGGTGTGGAGCACATCATCCTGTCCGAGTCCGACATCCTCGCCGTGGTCGAGCGCAGCTGAGCTGCCTCCCGCGCCGCATCCCCACGAAGAACACCCGAATTCCAGGAGGCCAACATGGCTGCCAAGGACATCAGCTTCCGCGAGAACGCTGCCAAGGACGTGCTCAAGGGCGTCACCACCCTCGCCGCTGCGGTGAAGGTCACGCTCGGTCCCAAGGGCCGCAACGTCGTCATCAACAAGAGCTTCGGAGCTCCCGTGATCACCAAGGACGGCGTCACCGTCGCCAAGGAGATCGAGCTCAAGAACAAGCTGCAGAACATCGGCGCCCAGATGGTCAAGGAAGTCGCTTCCAAGACCAACGACGTCGCCGGTGACGGCACCACCACCGCCACCGTGCTCGCCGAAGGCATCTACAAGCACGGCGCCAAGATGGTGGCCGCCGGCGCCAACCCCATGGACCTCAAGGCCGGCATCGACCTCGCCGTCGGCGCTGTCGTGAAGTCCCTCCACGGCCTGTCCCGTCCCATCAACGAAGACCCCGCTGCGGTGGCCCGCGTGGGCACCATCTCGGCCAACGGCGACGAAGAGGTGGGCTCCATCCTCTCCGAAGCCATGGCCAAGATCGGCCAGGACGGCGTCATCACCGTCGAAGAAGCCAAGGGCCTCGAGACCGAGCTCGAGATCGTCGAGGGCATGCAGTTCGACCGCGGCTACCTGTCCCCCTACTTCGTCACCGACGCCGACCGCATGGAAGCCGTCCTCGAAGACGCCCTCGTGCTCATCCACGAGAAGAAGGTGTCCGCGATGAAGGACCTCCTCCCCGTGCTGGAGAAGGTGCACGGCGCTGGCAAGCCCCTGCTCATCCTCGCCGAGGATGTCGACGGCGACGCCCTGGCCACCCTCGTGGTCAACAAGCTCCGCGGCAACATGAACGTCGTGGCCGTCAAGGCCCCCGGCTTCGGTGACCGCCGCAAGGCCATGCTCGAGGACATCGCCATCCTCACCGGTGGCCGCGCCATCATGGACGACCTCGGCATCAAGCTCGACGCCCTCACCCTCAACGACCTCGGCACCGCCGGTCGCATCGTCATCACGAAGGACTCCACCACCATCGTGAAGGGCGGCGGCTCCCGCGATGCCGTGAAGGGTCGCGTCAAGCAGATCCGCGGTCAGATCCGCAACACCACCTCCGACTACGACCGCGAGAAGCTCCAGGAGCGCCTCGCCAAGCTCGTGGGCGGCGTGGCTGTCATCCATGTGGGTGCCGCCACCGAGGTGGAGATGAAGGAGAAGAAGGCCCGCGTGGAAGACGCCCTCAACGCCACCCGCGCCGCCATCGAAGAAGGCGTGGTGCCCGGCGGCGGTGTGGCCCTCGTGCGCAGCCTCGGCGCCCTCGACGGTGTCGAAGCGGAAGGCGACATGGCCTTCGGCGTGCAGATCGTCCGCGACGCCATCCAGGAGCCCATCCGCGCCATCTCCGCCAACGCTGGCGTCGACGGCAGCCTCGTGGTCAACAAGGTGCGCAACGGCGAGGGTGGCTTCGGCTACAACGCCGCCACCGACACCTACGGCGACCTCGTGGAGATGGGCGTCATCGACCCCACCAAGGTGGTCCGCACCGCGCTGCAGAACGCAGCCAGCGTGGCCAGCCTCCTCCTCACCACCGAAGCTGTCATCTCGCAGCGTCCCGAGAAGGCCCCGGCCGGCGGTGGCGGCGGCGACATGGGCGGCATGGGTGGAATGGGCGGCATGGGTGGAATGGGCGGCATGGGCGGCATGATGTGAGCCCGGTCACCTGACCTCTGCGGCACCCGCGGGGCTCCGGCTTCGCGGGTGTCCTGCTTCTTGGGGGGACGGCAAAGAACCGGGGGCGGTCCAGCGGGATAGGCGGGCGGCCGACTCGGAGGTAGTCATGAGCAACGGAGTGGTGGCCGAGCTGGTCGACCTGGCCTGGGTGGTGCGCATCGACCGTCCCAAGCGCCGCAACGCCCTCGGCGGACCTGCCTGGGAAGCCCTGAGAGACGCTGTTCTCGCGGTTCCTGAGTCCGCACGCGCTGTCATCGTCACCGGCTCCGACGCGGTCTTCTCCGCCGGCATGGACCTCAAGCTCGACAACCCCCTCCTCATGGAGGTGGGCCAGGCCATCGGCGGCCAGGACGCCGAGCAGCTCATGGCCATCATCCACCGCCTCAAGGCTTGCCTCGCCCCGCTCCGACAGGTCGGTGTGCCCACCATCGCGGCCATCGAAGGTCCGTGCCTCGGCGGCGGCCTCGAGATTGCCCTGCACTGCGATGTGCGCATCGCGTCCGACACCGCGGTGCTCTCCATGCCGGAGCCCCGCCTGGGCTTCGTGGCCGATGTGGGCGGCACCACCCTTCTCCGTCGCCTCGTCGGCCCTGGCCGGGCCTCCTGGCTCATCACCAGCGGGCGCAAGGTCGACGTCGACACCGCCGAGCGGTGGGGCCTCATCGAACAGCGGTGTGCAGCCGGCGAGGCCCTGTCCACCGCCCTCGCCCTCGTCGCCGACATGGCCAAGGGCGCCCCCGTGGCCACCCGGGGCTCCCTCGCGCTGCTCCGGGGATCCGAAGAAGGCCTCGATGCGCGCTTCGACGCCGAGACCGAGGCGGGCATCCAGGCCCTGCTCGCCGGCGAGGTGATGGAGGCCGTGCAGGCCCGGATGGAAGGCCGCGCCCCCGCCTGGGCACCGTCTGCGGGATAGGCCCGCGGCGCACTTCAGCTCACAGGCCCCCCATGCCGAAACTCGACCCAGCGGTCCTCAAAGACCTGGCCCCCCGCCTGCTCGCCAGCGCGGTCTCCGGTCTGCTGCTGGTCTTCATCTCGGCGCCCGCCAACATCCACTGGATGCACTGGCTGTCGTTCGTGCCGATGCTGTGGGCGATGCGGCCGGGCGACACGAAGCGTAATGGCCGCATCGCCTGGGCCGGCGGCTGGCTCGCCATCTTCATCCTGTACTTCTGGATCATCGAGACCATCATCCGGTTCAGCAATGTGCCGTGGGTCCTCGCCTTCGCAGCGCACCTGCTGTTCTCGACGGTCTTCTCGCTGCCCTACCTGCTCATGGGCCGCGCGGTGCACTGGCTGCGAGCGCGCCTCGGCTGGGCCTGGACGCTGGCCCTGCCGGCACTCTGGGTCACCATGGAGATGGTGCCCACGCTGTTTCCGTACTACCACGGGGTCAGCCAGTACCGCTTCATGCCCACCTGGCAGCTCGCGTCGGTCTTCGGCGTCACCTCGCTCACCTTCCTGGTGTGGTGGTCGAACACGGTCGCAGTGGAGACGGTGTGGGCCCGCGCCGAGGGCCGTCCCCTTCCCTTCAAGTCGCTGGGCGCCTTCGCCGCGGTATTCCTGGGCAACCTGGGCTTCGGCTTCTGGCGCATCGGACAGGTGGAGGCCGAGCTGGAAGCCGCACCGGTCGTGAAGGTCGCGCTCCTCCAGCACGACGTGTCGATGGACGTTCGGCTGAGCGAGCACCCGTCCATCACCACCAAGGCCTGGGTCGACTCCACCCGCGAGACCCTCGCCGACGAGCCCGACCTCGTCATCTGGCCCGAGGGCGCCATCCTCTACAACCCCGATGAGGAGCGCAAGGCCTCGTGGCTGGGCAAGCAGTCCCCCAAGGAGTTCTTCTCCGGCTGGACCGCCCGCTACGACTTCCACCTGCTCATCGGCGGCGGCACCTGGGAGGTCTCCGAGGGGGCCGACGGCAAGGGCCGCGTCACCAGCTACAACTCCGCCTACGCCTACAACCGACAGGGCGAGCTCATCGGTCGCTACGACAAGATGATTCCCCTGCCTTTCGGCGAGTACATCCCAGGGGCCTCGCTGTTCCCCTGGCTGGCCGACCAGATCGAAGGCGTGGGCAACTTCCAGGCGGGCGACACCCCCACCACCTTCGATGCGAAGACCGGCGAGGGCGTCGACTACACCTACTCGGTGCCCATCTGCTACGAGGCCATCCTCAACCTGCCGATGTGGTGGCTCTACGAAGGCACCGGCGACCGACCCGTCGATTTGTTCGTGGTGATCACCAACGACGCCTGGTTCGGCAACACCGCCTCGCCGCACCAGCACGCCATGCTCACCACCGTGCAGGCCATGGAGTTCGGCCGCCCGATGGTGCGCACCGCCTACACCGGCGTGAGCTGGGTGGTGGAGCCCCATGGCCGGATTGTCGGTGAGACGGACACTTTCGTCGACGTCGCGAAGGTGGAGGACGTCCGCCTCGCCACCTTCGAGACCGCCTATGTGGCCGGTGGCTGGGTGTTCCCCTACCTCTGCATCCTGGGGACGGTCGCCGCAGTCGTGGTCGGACGGCGCCGCGAAGACGACGGGCCGGCGCCTGCACCGGAAGAAGCACCCGCCGACGCATGATTTGATGCCGGCGGTGTCACACCTGTCCCCTGCCTGCGTACGGCCCCGATGAGTGGCGATGATGCCGCTCAACGGGACGGAGATGCTCCGCTGTCCCGCGAATCCTCCCCCACCGCCTCCCCGCCGAGCCCTTCGGACGAGGAACTCATGCTGCAGGTCCAGAACGGAGACCCGCAGGCCTTCGAGGTCCTGTTCGGCCGCTATGAGCGGCGGATCTACGGCTTCCTCGTGCGGCGAACGGGCGACCGCGAGGCGGCGGCCGAGCTGTTTCAGGACACCTTCCTGAAGATGTACCGGGCTCGGGACTCGTGGGACGGATCCAGGCCGGTGAAACCTTGGCTGTTCGGCATCGCGGCGAACGCGGCCATCGACCGAAAGCGACGTCAGGTGCGTCGTCCTGTGGCAGTGGCCCTCGAGGAGTGGGACGGCCCCACCCGGGCCCACAACGAGCCCACCGAAGCGCGTCTCACTCTGGAGCGTGGCCTTGCCGCCATGCCCGAGACCCTGCGCGAGGCCTTCGTGCTGGGCGCTGTGGAGGGCTTCGACCACAACGAAGTCGCCGACACCCTGTCCATCTCGCCGGCCAATGCCAGGGCCCGCATCAGCCGCGGTCGCGCCTGGCTCCGCCGCTTCATCTCGGGGGACTCGCCATGATCCGTCCCCACGACTGCGCATACGCGGAAGCGGTCCTGCTCGGCGAGTCGCCCTACCCCCTGGGCGGAGTGGCGGACTTCGAGGTGGGCGTCGCCGACTGCCCCACCTGCGCGGAGCTGTCCGAGGCGCTGTCCGAGATCGACGTGCTGGCGGCCGATCTGCCCGACCTCATCGTGCCCGCCGAGCTGTCGGAGCGCACCCTCGAGGCCGTGCTCGTGGAGATGGCCCCCGAGCCGGCCGTCCGCACCGGTCCTCCGAAGCGGCAGAAGTGGCCTTTCGCCCTGCTGGCCGGTGGTCTCGCAGCCGCAGTGGCCCTCGTCGTGTTGATTCCGAGTGGCCCGGCGCCCGCGCCTCCCGAGCGTCTCGTGGCGCGTGGATCTGCCGAGGCCCTGCCCAGCGTCGCCCTCAAGGTGGCGGTGGACGAAGGCAAGGGACTGGAACGCCACCGCCGCGATGCCGCCTACGGCTCCGGCACCCGGGTGCAGTTCCGCGTGGCCCTCGACCGTCCGGCCGATATCGCCCTTGTGCGCGTCGACGGGCAGAGCGCCCAGGTCGTCACCACGGCCACGCTCGATGCCGGCGACTCCGACCTCGTGGTGGGGGCCCGTCCCCTCGCCTGGGAGGTCGAGCCCGGCGAGTCCGACGCCCGCTTTGTGCTCCTGGCCGCTCCCTCGGGCGCACTTCCGGACGACCCCGCCAGCGGTCTGTCCTTCGATCCGGCTACCGTAGGTGAGCCCGCCGGATCGGTGTGCGCGGGGGTCGGCCACCTCGCTTGTGATGAACGCCTGCTCCGGATCCAGCCATGATCCCGTCCATCTCCTCGCTCCTCATCGGTGTCGCGCCTCTGCTGGGGACCGCGCACGCCGGCGTGGTGGCCGGCGGAGACGACACGGGCGCCGGGGTGTGGGACGCCCGCCGAGTGGCCGTGGTCATCGGGGTGCAGGACTACGACGACCCCACCTTGCAAGGCCTGCGCTTCCCCGAAAAAGACGCCCGTGACCTCGGTGAGGTGCTCGGCTCCGACGACGCCGGCGGCTTCGACCAGGTCTTCGTCATCTCGGGTGCCCAGGCCACCACCGCCGATGGCATCCGCCGTGCCCTCGCGGTGGCCACCGCCGACCTGCAGCGCGACGACACCTTCTTCGTCTACCTGTCCGGCCACGGCACGCTCACCCTCGACCCCCGGGAAGGCAGCCGCCTGTGGTTCCTGCCCAGCGATGCCCGCCTCGACGACCCCGAGAACACCGGCATCGCCATCGCCGAGCTGGAGAACCTGGTCAACAGCCAGGCCGCCCGCCGCCGCGTGCTCGTGATGGACACCTGTCACAACGGCCGTGATGCGGGTTCTCTCGCCGGTCGGTCGGCCATCAACGACCCCACCGCCCAGCTCCTCGCCGGCCTCCGCGGTGAAGCCCCTGCCCCCCGCGGCCTCCACGCCGTCTCGGAGTCGGAGGCCCGGCTGTTCGCGGCCCAGTACCACCAGCCCGCGATGGAAGACCCCGAGCTCGAAAACGGCGTCTACACGCACTTTCTGCTTGAGTCCCTCACCGGCGGACGCGGCGACGCCGACCTCGATGGCGACGGCCTGGTCGATGTCGCCGAAGCCCACGACTATGCCCGCGACCGCACCATCCGGCACACCGGAGGCATGCAGGTGCCGCGGGCCGAGTACCGCATCGTGGGCCACGAAGAGATCTACCTCTCGGGTGACCCCGACCGCCGAAGCGACGCCGAGCAGGCCCTCTTGACGGCCTGCGACGAGATCCTCTCCAAGGCCCGGCTGCTGGTCGACGGCACCCCTCGCGGCGCCATGCCCGGCCTCACCGCCATCGAGCCAGGCCGCCACCGCATCGAGCTGCAGGCCGCCGACGGCAGCACCATCGCCCGCCAGACGGTCACCCTCGAAGCTGGCGCCACGCTCCCGGTGGAGTCGCTGCTCGATCCCGCCCACCGCTCGCGCATCACCATGAGCCTCGGCTCGGTCGCCCACTCTGGCGAGGCCCTGCCCTGGTACCACCCGGTCACCCCCGAGGTGGAGCTGCAGTGGCTGGAGCCCGTGTCCATCGGTCAGCGCTGGCGACCGGCCGTGCACCTTCGCGGCGGCGGCTGGCGCGGCTATGTCGACGAACAGAGCGGCGACCTCGGTGCCATGCCCATCTCTGCTGGCAGCGTGGCGGCCGGGGCGAGCCTGGGGGTTCGCTGGGGCGACGCCAGCATCGGTCCGCAGGCTGAAGTGCTGGCGCCCTGGCGGATGTTCGAGGACTACTCCGACACCTCGGACACCGAGACCGAGACCCGAAACCAGATGCAGCTCACCGGCGCAGTCGGCCTTCGTGCCCTGTGGACGCCCACTCTCGGCGAGCAGACCCTCGTGCTTCGCCTCGACACCCGGTATGCACCGTATACGGTGGACGCGGGCCGCGTGGCCATGTGGCATCATGGCGTCTCAGTGGGGTGGTCGCCGTCGCCGAGGCGATGAGCCGACCCCATAGGAGCGCGCATGCCACGTCGACCGCAGGGTCCGGGCGCACGGGTCGGACTCGTGTTGCTCTGCGGTGGGCTGGGATGCGAACCCATCGGCTCGTTCCGAGGACTCGACCAGTCCTCCGATGAGGTCGAAGTCGACGACATCCTCGTCGTGAGCCCGGCCACGGTCGACTTCGGCACCGTGTCGCCCTCCGACGACGACGCCCTGCGCACGCTCACCCTGCGAAACGCCGGCAAGCAGGCCGTCACCGTCTACGGCCACGACCAGCTCATCGGTCTCTACGGCGAAGATGCCGACGTGTTCACGCTCGATGCCGAGCCGGTGATGGAGATTGCGCCGGGCGAGGTCCATGTGCTGCCGGTGCGCTTTTCGCCGCCCACCGACGGCCGCTGGGAGGCGGTTCTCGACATCCAGCCCGGCGACTGGCGGGTGGAGGTGATGGGGCGTGGCTCGGCTCCCGTCGTGGGCGTCGATGATCCCGCGGGCACCACAGCGCCAATCGGCTGTGAAAGCAGCGTCACAGTCGACGTCTTCAACCAAGGCAGCGCGCTACTCGCCGTCGAGGAGCTCGCACTCGACGACCCATGGGACGCCTGGAGCCTCACGGCCGACCCCACGCCGGCCTACCTCGACCCTGGTGGACGGCTGCGGCTCCGCTACACATTCGCCCCCGGCTATGCCGACGACATCGGCGGAATGCGCCCCGCGACGGTGTCCGTGCTCACCGACGACCCCCGCCAGCCCCGCTCCGATGTGTCCCTCGAAGGGCTCGCGCTCCAGGTCGACGGCGTGGAGGAAGGCTTCACCTACAGCCCGGGTGCGCTGGTGGACCTGCTGGTGGTCGCCGACACGGATGGTGTCATGGGACTGCGCATCCCGTCGGTACAGGACGCCGTCCCGGCCCTCGTCGACGGCTTCCTCGACGCCGGCGCCAGCCTGCACACCGCGGTCGTGACGGGCGAGTCCCCTTGTCCCCAGAACCTCCCCGTGTGGGCCGACACCTCCGTCGAGCGCCTCGCCCGGATCCAACACCTGCAGGACGGCCTGGAGGGAGAGCGCGGACCTGCCAGCGACTGGCTTGGCCTCCACGCTGCCACCGCCCTGGCCCAAGCCGACGAAAGCGGCTGCCTCGACGGCTTTCTGCGTCCAGAAGCCCGCTTGCACGTCCTGCTCGTCGCTGGCGACCTCGACCGCTCCGAGCTGCGCGCATCCACCCAGCTCGCCCGCATCGCCGCCGAGGCCCCGCTGTCCTCCCAAGCGATGGTGAGCGCCATCCTGCCCACCGACACCTTTGGCTGCGGGGGCACGCTCTACGACGAGAACTACGCTGAGCTCACCGCGCTCTCCGGTGGTGCCCTCATCGACCTGTGCGCAGCCGACCTCCCCACCCTTGTGGACCAGGTGGCAGAAGCTGCCATGGCCGACGTCCGCATCGCCCTGGAGCGACCACTGGACCGGGCGCCCATTCCCGAGAGCATCGAGGTGGAGGTCGATGGCGACGCCTGGCCCCACTTCACCTACCGGGCCATCGACCACACCATCGTGTTCGACAGCAGCCAGCCCCCCCGCGCGGGCAGCGAGGTGGTCATTCGCTATCGGGCGGTCGAGGAGTGCTGAGCCGCCTCAGGGGGTGAGGCTGCCGACGCCCACCAGCACACGCACCTGCGGCGAGCCGATGCCCGGATTGACGCCCCATCCAAGCGCGCCCCGCAAGGTGTGGCGCTCGTCCTCGTCGAGGTCGACCCAGCCGCCGAGCAACACTTCCAGCGGGCTGTTGGACGGGTCGTCGACGAAGCCCTGGTATTGGCGCTGTCCGAGGAACTCCCCGGTGAGTCCGCCGGTGGCCAGCGCGTGAGACACCGCCAGGCGGTAGACCAGCAGGTCGTCGAGGCTCTGGCCGGGAATCTCGACCTCCGGCACTCCGCGGGTGCCGATGGCAGCGCAGATGGCCCAGCTGGCCGGCGTGACCTCGCCGACCGCAAGGAGCTCCCAGGTGAAGCCGGGCTGGCCCATGTACTGGTCGTCGCCGCCGAGGGGTGCGGTGAGTCGAAGCTGGCCCGAGACACCCACAGGCGCGGAGGTGGCGTCGAGGCCCACGAAGCGGCCGTCCAGGGCGATATCGCCGAGAGCACTGGCTGGACGGTCGTCGTGGAGGTCGGAGCCGATGGCGAATTGCGCGGGGAGCGTGGCGGCCACCGCGATTGGACCGTTGGACCAGGCCAGGCCTCCGGTCATGCCCCACACCGGCCCCACGATGGCGATGACCTCGTCGGACCCGGCCGGACGGAACACCAGCGGGTCGCGCACATGACTGGCGACGAGAATGGCGCGTTGACCGCTGAACTTGCGGGTGTCGGGAACCACACTTGTGTGTCGCGAGAAGGCATCCGGACGAACCGGGTCGGCGGCCAGCGAAGGTGGGGGGACGACAACGGCATCCTGGGCGAGCGCGGACGCCAGAGTGGCGCTGAGCAGGAGCGTCATGGGGACACTCCAGCGGGAAGCTCCAGCACCCGGGGCGCGGAAGGGACGCCGATGAAGCCATGTCGGTCGATGGTGGACACCCGCCACCAGATGCCCTCGACATCGCCCGGAAGCAGCAAGCGGGCAGGCTCCCAGGCGGGCCGGTCCACCGAGCGAGCGACCAACATCTCGCGGAAGTCTTCGCTGCGGGCAAGCTCCACCTGGTAGCCGAGGGCGGTGTCCACCCGGGCCCAGGCGAAGTCGGGACGGCGAAGTGTGGCGCCGTCGGTGGGGTCGGTCGGCCTTCCGGAGGGAAGCAGGTCTACAGGCTCGGACGGAGCCTGGCCGGTGAACACTCGGCTGCCCTGACCCGCCTCCAGACGCTGCTCCTCGCCAGCGCCGAACACCGACAGGCCGTTGTAGAGCGCCTCGGTGCGGGCCGCGTCGGACTCCACATGCACGCGGAAGCCCCCGCGGTCGGCCGTCGTGATGCCCGACTCCGTGGCGACCGTGATCTCGCCGGCGGTCGTGCCAGCTTCAGGGCGAGGAACCGTGACCGAGCCGGCCTCGAGCTGCACCACAGACCGGCGGCCAGAGGCCCGCGAGGAGGTGGAGTGGATGGTGAGACAGGTGCCCGGGAGCAAGGTGATGTCGTCGTGGTGGCGACCACTCTCGGCGAGCGCAAGCCGCAGCGTGGCGTAGCCTTCGTCGGTGGTGCACACCCGGGTGCCGGCGGGCAGGGCCATGCCTGGAGCAAGGTCGACCGTGAGCCCACCAGGCAGGGCCGCCGAAGCGCCACGATAGACGTTGAGCGCCGCCGCCTCCATCGGGTGCCCGCTGGCGACATCCGGAAGGTCGATGAGCGAGCCGACCTGGGGCTGTTCGCCGGGGGCCAGTCCGTTGAGCGCCCGGATGCGGGAGGCCAGCGATGCGTCCCCGCCTGCGAGGGACTCCACGGTATCGCCGGTGCGGAGAACGGCCTTGTCCCCCGCGAGGGTGACGGACAGCAGCAACACGAGCATCATGGCGACCCCTCCCCCGGCGACCGCGGCAGGATGGTGCACACCCGCCGCGCGGCCGCACTCGTGGCGTCCTCCGGAACGGCAGCAGTCACAATGCGCACCTGCGACTCGGGCAGACCAAGCTCCAGCAACGCCTCGTGAACGGCGGCGGAGCGGCGGTTGGCGAGCGCGATGTTGGCGCTGCGGTTGCCCTCGGGCGAAAAGCCACCCTGCAGCTCGAACTCCCAGTCCCCCGCATGCTCCACGAGGAGGGCCAGGCGCGCGCGGGCGGCATCGTCGAGGATGTGGCTGCCCATGCCGAACTCGATGGCCGTGGGAGCGGGGTCGTCGACCCGAACCCAGGTGCCGTGCCCCTCGGAGACTGCAGCGGAGAGCGGGATCGAACGCCCGCCGCCCACCACCACAACCTCCACCGGGCCCTCTGCCACAGCAAGCTGGACCACACCATCGGGGCCCGCCGGCACCTGCTGTTCCCCCAACTGCACGCGGTCGCCGGGCCGACCGACCACAAGCAGGGCCCCCTGGGGACGGGCCGGCAGCATCGTGGCTCCGTCGAGGCCCCCCACATCGGTGTACAAGGTGGCATAGGCAGCCGCCCGCACCTGTGCGGCCTGGTCTTCGGGGAGGTCGGCCAGGGATGCCTCCACCTCGTCGGGGTGGACCCAGGTGCAGACGGGGTGGGGCAGCCAGACCCGGGCGTCGTCGGGGAGCCCGCTGGTGTCGGGACCCTGTGGCTCCGGCGGTGGTGGAGGTGGCGGTGGAGGCGGCTCGGGAGGCGGTCCCCAGGCCCAGCCCACGGCCAGGACAGCAGACTCGGGCGCCACACCCGCAAGCCCCAGCCGACCGGACACCCGCAGACGATGGTGGACATCCGGACGGTCCAGCGGGACGTCCCAGGCGGCTTCCAGGTCTCCGACAGGCCGGGGCCCCGACGCGTCCATGCGAACGCCATATGCCAGCGCGACCGACCCCCAGGCACCCGGGTCGGCCAACCAGAGCCGGCTCTGGGCGCGTAGGTCGGCCGAGAAGGGGCTGTCGGTACCCGTGAGCAGGTTGAGTCGTCCTCCGTGGTCGAAGCGATGACCATCGGGACGGCCAGCCAGCGTGGCCCCCACGCCCATCCGCCGGTCGCCAGGACTCGCCGCAGTCGCTACCTCGCCCACGACATGCAGGTCGCCGGTGAGGGGCGCATCGGCCGCCAGGGCGACGACGGGGACCAGGAGAAGCATCACCACTCGCTCGGAGGTTGGCGTTTGCCCGTCACCGTCTGGAATCCACGCCCCGCGACGGTGAGTGAGCCGGACTCCACTCGGGACAGGCCAGCATCGAGGGTGACTGTGTATCGAGCCGACGGGGTGCCGTCTGCAGGCGCGTCCTCCTGAAGGTCGAAGGTGCGGGAGGCGGGATCCCAGCGGCCCTGGACCGCCACACGGACACGCCCGGCGCCAAGCCGAGACTCTATGGTCCCGCGTGCTGCCTGACCGTCGACCACCACCCGCAGGTACTTGCTCACCCCGCCCGCATTCAGCCACCACTGGCCACCAGGCGCTGCGACGCCGGCCTGCAGCTTCTGAGGCGGCGGACCGCTGTTCTGCGCAGCGACGTCGGCGTGGTTGTCCCGGTCGACCCGGGGGGCGGACTCGGGGGGCCCACCTGTGGTCTGGGGCGCTGGCACATGTCGCGCGGACTCGACCTGTTTCGGCCGGACCTCTGCCGGCCCGCCCAGTTCCGGCTGCACGGCACCTGGCTCAGGGGCAGGTGGCTCGCCAGCTCCTGCCGGGGGCCCCGTGTCCACCACAGACTCCTCGGGCAGCTCCACCACAACCGCATCCACAGCATCTTCGCCAGGCACCGGTTCGCCGGGGTCGCCGGGAACCGCCACAGCCGCCACGATCACCGCGGCAGCCACCACGCCACCCACACCAAGGCCCACCCAGGGCGGCACCCGAGTCGCCCCGGCCGCCTCGGTGGCCTGAGAGGTGGGCTCCGACACCACACCCACGGTGGTGGGCGCCAGCGAGGCCGTGCCCTTTCCGTCGGGTCCCGGCTGGCTCAACCAGCTGGGGTGGGTGGCGGACGGGATGTGCTCGCCGGCATCCGGAACCGCCAGAGGTCCCGTCTCCAGGCTGTCTGCGGTGCGTCGAAGCGCACGCGCCATGTCGGCCGCCGAGGCGTAGCGGTCCAGCGGAGAGTGGCGGGTGGCCTTGAAGATCACCGGCAGCAAGGGGCGTGGAATGCGCGACCAGCGGGGCGACCCACCGTCCTCGATGAAGAGGTCCATGGGGCTGCGGTTGGTGAGCAGCGTGTAGAGCGTGGCCGCGGTGGCGTAGAGGTCTGCGGAGGCGTCGACCCGGCTGGCATCGAGGCGCTGTTCGGGCGCCATGAAGGCCATGGAGCCCATCGCGACGCCTGTGCGGGTGCGGCGGTCGGCATCTGGACCAGTGACGAGCGCAATGCCGAAGTCGGCGAGCTGGACCCGACCGTCGCGGGTGACCAACAGGTTCTGGGGCTTCACGTCGCGGTGGACCACGCCCTCCCCATGGGCCGCCTCCAGGGCAGACAGCACCTGCAGTCCGACCTCCACGGCCTCTTCGGGCGCCAGTGGCCCCTCCGACTTCAGGCGGTCAGCCAGGCTCCCCCCCTCCGCAAGGCCCATCACCACGAAGTCGATGCCGTCGCCTTCTCCCACGTCGGTGACCGGCAGGATGTTGGGATGGGCGAGTCGAGCCATCACACGGGCCTCGGCCTGCAGGCGCCGCCGGAGCGATGCCCGCAGGGAGCTGCGGTGGGGGGTCAGCACCTTGACGGCACAGTCGACGCCCAGCCGCACATCTCGGGCCCGAAAGACCGTCGCAGCACCCCCTTCGCCCAGTCGCTCTCCCAGGAGATACCGACCGGCCAGCAGCTCCGACGGCTCAGGAGGCTCCATTCATCGCTGCTCTTGGCTCGCCACCAGGACCGTGCCGGGGCGCAGTCGGGTGTGACCCGAGCGCTTTTCGATCATGGCGCCAGCCAACCCGAGCCGGGCGAGATCCTTGCGCACCCGGTGCACGAGCACCTGGAAGGAGGCCGGGCCCTTGTTGCGCCAGTGGCGGCCCCACACACCCTGCATGAGGTCTTCGTCGGGCAGCCAGCCGCGGTCGGCTTCGGGCGCCTTTGCAGCCTCGTCGGACTGCAGCTGGCGCACGAGCTGGTGGAGCACGGCGACGCGGTTGGCCGCCCGGATGGTGCCCTGCACCCGCCCTTCGGGATCGATGACCTCGGCTTGGGCTCCCGCGCGCCCTGCGATGTCGACGCGGAGCGTCCAGCGGGCTTCGGGGGAGGTGACCGTGGTGGTACCCACATCGTCGGCGCCCACCGCGAGCAGGCGGTGGGGACCGACCTGGAAGGACACGCCCAGCTCGGAGACCAGCGCGCCCTCGGGGCCATCGATGTGCACCACACCCTCGGCCAGGCGGATCTTGTGGGGCAACGCACCAGCGAGGGCATCTTCGGGGGTGTCGCCCAGCTCGGTGAGCTCGGTATCGGACAGGTTGGCCAGGAGCTGTTCCAACACCACGGTGCCCGCAATCGGGAACGAGCGGCCGGTGTTTTCATGGACCAGCCAGCCGTCGGGCACCTCGGTGGGCTCGGTGTCGGGGGACAGCCGTGCCCGCGCGCGGGTGGCGAGTCCGATTCGAAGCAGGTCGGAGTCCTTCAGCTGGCGGGTGCCGTCGATGCGGCGCTCATTGACAAAGGTGCCGTTGGTGCTGCCGAGATCGCGCACCTGCACGCTGTCATGCTCATTCACGATGACCAGGTGATACCCCGAGACCGACGGCTCTGGAATCACGAGGTCGTTGTCGGGCGCGCGTCCGATTCGGGTGGTGCCGCGCAGAAGCGACCAGTTCCGGTTGCCCTGTTCATCTCCAAGCAGCTCCAAGGTGACTCGCACGCCCGACCTCCATCCTTCCCGGATTCTTCCCGGACGCCTGGGCTGCGCCGAGTCGTCGGCGAGTGTAATACGTCTGCAGGGTCGGCTGGGCCGCCACGTCTCGCGCAACTGCTGCGACGCGACAGATTCGACATCCCCCCCCCATTCGTGGCATCCCGCGGCCTCCATGGAGCGCGCCAGAGATGAGTGCAAAGTCGGTCGTCATCGTCGAGGACGAGCAGGCCCAGCGGGAGGCTCTTGCCGAGTTTCTGCAGTGGCGGGGATTCTCAGTGGTGACCTTTTCCAGTGGGCGCGATGTGGTCGACTGGTTGCAGACAGAGGGGGCATGGCTCGATGCGGCCGTGGTCGACTGGCACCTGCCCGGAGTCGGCGGGCGGGGCGTCATCGAGGGAATCCGAGCCCGCTTTCCTGCGGCCCCCATCATCGTGGCCTCGGGCAGCCCCTTGTCGTCAGGAGAGCGGCGCTCGGCGCAGTGGTCGGCAGCCCTTCGCAAGCCGTTCTCGATGCGACGCGTGGTGGGACTCCTCGATGAGTTGATGACTCCGCGCGAGCCTCCCAGAGCGTGAGGCGGTTGGCACGGTCCTTGCCGATAGCCTGTGACATCGATGTCGCGATCTTCGGGAAGGGGTTCGGCCAGGAAAAATGTCCCGATTTGTCGTGGGCCCTCGCTCTCACAATCCCGGCGCCCAGCCAGGACAGACATCGAGAACACACACTCTGAGGCTGCTTTCGATATGCCGACCAGCGATCGGCCTTCCTCGACCGCCCCGGCACACCCAAGGCTTCAGCCGCGATCACCTCGTGGGGACACATTTGGGGTTGCGAGGGATGTCGCGGTGTCGTAGATTTTGGGTGTCAAAAGCGCGGGCGTTCCCCGTGCAACGGCGAGCTGAAGGCCGGCGCCAACAGCACTCGCCGACATCGAAGACTGAAGAATCGTCCTCCTCGCCGGACCACACTCTGCAATCGTCTCAGCGTCTCCTCCATCTACATGCGGTGGGGCCCGATTGCGGGGAGGACCTTCTTCAGGTCTCCTGTCTCAGGAAGCAAGCGTCTCGCAGCCCAAGCGCGTGGCTCGAGGTATCTGCTTTTTTTGCTCTGCAGGCGGTCTTTGCTCGGCGCTGAACCGCTTGGCAGGCTCGCTCAGAGGTCTCCTCGATCTTGCCCGGGGATCCTGGTCGAACGCGGCCTCCACTGCCAAGCGGGGGTGCGCTCGCTGTGCCGCGCTCAGCCCCCTTGAGCCCCACCAGGCGGCGGTCCTCCTCCAGGCGGTGGTCCTCCTCCAGGCGGTGGTCCACCCCCAGGCGGGGGCCCTCCTCCAGGCGGTGGTCCACCACCCGCACCCTTCGGCCCGTCCTTCGGCTCCCCCACCAGCTCACGGTGCAGGTGCGGGCGACTCACCACCACCCGACAGCGCTCGGCCAGGGCCTGTCCTTCGATGAGCTTGCAGTACTGGTAGCTGGAGGGGTCGACCTCGCGCGTGACCATGAGCCAGATGAAGTCGCGGGCGTTGCTGTCCCCCACCTGGGTCTGGATGGTCTCCACCGCGACACGGCTGTCGGAGGTGGAGCGGAACAGCTCCGGCGCATGGGCCACCCAGCACTCGTCGCGTGCGGTGCCGGCCGCCATGGCCTCGCAGTCGTCAGGCCCGCTGGGGGCGCTCGAGCAGGCGACAAGAGCCGCCGAGAGGACTGCTGACCGAATCGACCTTCCTGGCATCCTGCCTCCGTGCAACGGGGGGACGAGCGGGGCTCCGCATCTGCTAACGGGACCGGAAGCGCGAGGATGGACCGGACGCACACACGCGACCACCCCGACGTGGTAGGCATCGTGGGACCCGCGGTCTCGTCCACCGCCGACTCGAACAGGAGGGACGGTGCTCAGCTCGCTGCTTGGGGCCTTCGAAGGGCCAGGTGCCGGCTTCATGTACGCGCTGACCGCCGTGATGGCGTTCGGAATCGCGGTGTTGCTCGAGCGCAGCTACCTGCTCCTGCTCGCCTGGCGCGTGGCTGAAGACGCCGTGCTCAAGCAGCTCACCGCCGATCCCAAGGCGGCCGCGGAGGCGCTGTCCTCCCACCCGAGTGGAGCGGTGGTGAAGGCGGGCCTCGACGCTCCCGACGGCGCCGTGTGGGACGCCATGGGCGCGGCGGCGGCGCGCGTGGCGGTCCGTGTGGGCCAGCGGGTGCCCTACCTCGCCACGGTGGGCAACATCGCCACCATGCTGGGCCTGCTGGGCACCGTCTATGGCCTCATCGTGGCCTTCCAGGGTCTCGGCGACGCCAGCACGGTGGAGCGTGCATCCCGCCTCAGTGAGGGCATCGCCACCGCCATGGCCACCACCGCATATGGCTTGCTGGTCGGCATTCCGGCCCTGGCCGCCCACGCCTTCCTCGATGCCCGGGTGCGGCAGCTCCTGGCCTTCACCGAGGCAGCTGCGGCAGCCGTCGCCGTACACCGGGCCCAGCCCGATTCGTCCGCCTGAGCCATGCCGCGCCTGTTCCGCGCCCCGGCTGAGCCGCCCGACACCCGTCCCGCCATCCTGTCGGTGGTGTCGCTGATGGTCATCCTGCTGCCGATGCTGCTCATGACCACCGACGCCCGCAAGCTGGCCGGTCTGCCTCTGGCGGTCTCGGCACCCGGCGACCAACTCCCGCCCATTCCGCCGGGTCCCATCGAGTCTCTGCAGGTCACGGTGCACGACGGGGGCTTCCTCGTGCGGGCGTCGGTCCGCAGCACCGACGTGCTCGCTGGCTCCGGAGACGTGGAGGTACGCGAGCTGGCCGCCCCCGACCTCGACGGTCTTCAGGCTGTCCTGCGCACTCTGAAGGGGCTCGACGGCAAGCGCAGCCGCATCACGCTGGTGCCGGGAACACAGACGAAAGCGGCAGAAGTGGTGCGCTGGATGGACGCCGTGAAGCTCGACCCCAAGGGTCCGCTGTTTCCCGAGGTGGTCCTTCAGTCGCCCCAGACGCCGGCGGCGGCCACCCCATGAAGCGCCGACTGTTCAAGAGCGCAGCGGGTCCCGCCACCCGGGGCCTGTCCACCGGTGCCCTCGCCCCCATGGTCGACCTCTTCACGCTGCTCATCGTGGCCGTGCTGCGCACCTGGAGCGCCGAGCCGCCCCTGGAGACCGCCGAGGGCGACATGCAGCTTCCCATCACCCGAGAGGAGACCGCACCCGAACGCGGCGTGGTGATTGATGTGGGGGTGGACGGGCTCTATGTCGATGGCTGGCGTGCCGGCTCCGCCACCTACTGGGCCGACGCCGAAGGCGCGCTGGTGACCGACCTGTACGGCCCGCTCCAGCAGCGAGCGGGCGGCGCTGCAGTGGTGCGCGCCCATGCCGACGCACCCTGGCGGCTCGTGGGCAAGGTGTTGCTCACCGCACAACAAGCCGGATTCGAGCGGGTGTCGCTGGTGGCCGAGAGCCGCGCCAGCCTCTGAAGCGCCCCGAGGGAAGCCTCAGTGGCCGCCGGCTGCCGCTTCTTCCGGGGGCTGGGGCAGCCCTTCGAGGTGGACCTCGATCTCGCGCACCTTCGCCGAGGCCGTGAACTCGTGAATGGCCTCCAGCACGTCGGGGTCGAGGCTCACACACGACGAGCCGTCGATGATGATGTGGCTGTGGGCGGGGAGCAGGGCGAGGGTCTCGGTGACACCGGCCTTGTGCAGGAAGGTGACCTGCTCGGCGAGCTCGAGGCGGGTGAAGCCGGGCGCGGTGCCGGGCACACTCCGGAGAGCGGGAATGCGCACGGAGTCGCGCAGGATGGTGATCACGCCGACCGCCAGACCGATGCCGATGCCCGTGAGCAGGTCGGTGAACAGGATGGCGCCGACCGTGATGGTGAACGGGAGGAACTGGCTCCAGCCCGCCTTCCAGGCCTGCTTGAACAGGGCCGGGCGCGCCAGCTTGTAGCCGATGTGCAGCAGGATGGCGGCCAGGGCTGCGAGGGGGATGCGGTTGAGGATGGCCGCGAAGAAGACGACCGCAGCGATGAGCCAGACGGCGTGGAGCACCGCACTGAAGCGGGTCTTCGCGCCCGACTCCGTGTTGGCCGTGGAGCGCACGATGACCCCGGTGAGGGGCAGCCCGCCCAGGAAGCCCGACACCATGTTGCCGACACCCTGCGCGATGAGCTCACGGTCTGGCGAGCACTCCCGGCGCCAGGTGTCGAGCTTGATGGTGGCCTCGAGCGACAGCAGCGTCTCGAGGCTGGCAACGAGTGCGATGGTGATCGCGACGAACCAGGTGTCGCTGCGCATCACCACGCTCCAGTCGGGGCGCGCCAGGCCGTCGACGAAGCCCCAGAAGCCGCCGGAGGGCAGCGCGACCCGGTGGGAGGCATCGATCGCGAAAGAGGGACCGATGAGGCCCATGCCTTCCGCCAGCAAGGTGCCCACGACGACCGCGGCGAGCGGCGCCGGCAGGGACCTCACCCGCTTCCACGGCAGGAACTGCCAGCCGAACACAAGGGCGAGGCAGACGAGGCCAACGATGAGCGCACCTTCCTGGATGTGTGACAAAGCCACCCAGATCTCGGAGAAGGTGTTTTCGTGGTCGGCCTGGGAGAAGGCCACATCCCCCATGGCGTCGGCATCCCAACCCACGAGGTGGGGCAGCTGCTTGAGAATGAGGATGAGCCCGATGGCCGCGAGCATGCCCTTGATGACGCTACCCGGCACGAAGCGGGCCACGACACCGAGCCGGAGCAGGCCCATGCCGAGCTGAAGCCCGCCCGCGATCACAACCGCCGGGAGGAAGGCCTCGAACGAGCCCTGGCTGGCGATGGCCGCGATCACGATGGCGGTGAGGCCAGCAGCCGGACCACTCACCTGCACATGGCTCGGAGAGAGCAAGCCGACGATGAGACCGCCGACAATGCCCGCCACGAGCCCAGACAGCAGCGGCGCACCCGATGCGAGGGCGATGCCAAGGCACAGCGGCAGAGCCACCAGGAACACCACCACGCTGGCGGAAAGGTCGACCAGGGTGGGTCGCCCGAAGCCGGTGAAGGTGAGCGATGGATGGTCCGCGGGCGCGAGTCCAGCGCCAGAGGAGGATCGGGCGTTCATGGCGGCCTCGGGGTCGCAATGGGATGTGTGGAGCCCCGTAGTCCTCTGTCATCGCTTGTCAATCACCAGCGATGAGTTTCGTGTGTTTTGTGACGCATCTTCACATTCGTGTGTGCCGGTGCGGTGACAGCCGGGTGGCGCCGCACTGTCATCGACTGTCATGGGAGGTCACGAGGCGTCTTGGTGGGTGGACAGGCACCCTTCAACGGGTGACCAGTTCGTGTGCTTCTGACACGAACATCTGCAGCGGTCCCCCCAGACCCCACTTCGTCGGTTGCTTCGCCAGCCGGTGGGAAGTGTTGCAACGACGCCCCCGCTTTCGTCGGGATGTGGCGTGTCGACCACGGCTCCGGCCTGGACAGCCTTCAGGCCGGTTCACCGGGCGCACTGCGTCCAACCCAGGGAGGCCACCATGGGAAGCTCTCGTGAACGTGATCTCGTCCTCGCGCCGAACGAGTTCGCCTTCATCTCCGACCAGACGAAGGGCAACATCAACGTCTACGTCGGACCGTACAAGACGAGCCTTGCGAACACCGACCAGCCGGTGTTCTTCAACGAGACCAGCAAGCGCTTCGAGGACTGCACTCTGGAGGGGTCCACCAAGCTGTTTCCGACCGCGCCCAAGGGTTGGTATGTCACGGTGAAGAACCCGAGCCGGGACGGCCGTCCCCCAAAGACGGGCACGGTCACCAACCTCACCGAGCTGCAGGTCGGCCACAAGGTGAACCTGCCGGGCCCGGTCAGCTTCGCGCTGTGGCCGGGGCAGATGGCGCGGGTGCTCCAGGGACACCAGCTGCGGTCCAACCAGTACCTGCTGGTGCGGATCTACGACGAGGCCGCCGCCCGGAGCAATTGGAACGAAGGCGTGGTGGAGCGCCAGGCGGGCGGAGAGGACACCGAGACCGAGGCCACCGAGGTGGACACCGCAGAGCTCACCCTCGGCCGGCGCATGGTCATTCGGGGCACCGAGGTGAGCTTCTACATCCCCCCCACCGGAGTGGAGGTGCTGCGCGGCCCGGCGGGTGCCTACGTGCAGGATGCCGTCACCCTCGAGCGCCTGGAATACTGCGTGCTGCTCGATGAAGACGGCAACAAGCGCTACATCCAGGGCCCCGCGGTGGTCTTCCCCGAGCCTACCGAGACCTTCGTGGAGCAGGGCGGGCGGCGCAAGTTCCGGGCCATCGAGCTCAACGAGAACAGCGGCCTCTACGTCAAGGTCATCGCCCCCTACTCAACGGGCGAACACACCCACAACGTCGGCGACGAGCTGTTCATCACCGGCCGCGACCAGATGATCTACTTTCCGCGTCCCGAGCACGCCATCATTCGCTACGGCGACCATCAGATCCACTACGCCGTCGCCATTCCTGCCGGTGAAGGCCGCTACGTGTTGCATCGGCACACCGGTCAGATTCGCCTCGTGCAGGGTCCCAAGATGTTCCTGGCCGACCCGCGCGAGGAGGTCATCGTGCGGCGGGTGCTGGAGCCCCACCAGGTGGCACTGTGGTTCCCCGGCAACACCGAGGCACTCGAGGTCAACCGGCGGCTGAAGGAGGCTCTGGCCGGCAGCACTCCTGTGGCGTCCGCAGCCCCCACCCCCTCCCCCGCCCGCGAGGCCCGCCGGCGAAAGCGCAGCGCCGGAGACGGCATCGAGCGTGCCACCAGCTTCACCCCGCCGCGCACCATCACGCTCGACACCAAGTACGACGGCGCCGTCACCATCTCGGTGTGGACCGGCTACGCGGTGCAGGTGGTGAGCCGCACCGGCGAACGCGAGGTGGTGGTGGGCCCCCAGGCGCGCCTGCTCCAGTACGACGAGACGCTGGAGTCCATCACCCTGTCCACCGGCACCCCAAAGGCCGACGCCCGGCCCTACCGCACCGTCTACCTGCGGGCGCTGCACAACAAGGTGTCAGACCGCGTGGATGCCGAAACCAAGGACCTCTGCGCCGTCTCCCTTCGCCTGTCCTATCGGGTGAACTTCGAGGGCGAGCCCGCGCGCTGGTTCCATGTCGAGAACTACGTGAAGTTCCTCACCGACCACCTGCGGTCCATTCTGCGCAACGCCATCAAGAAGGTCGGCGTGCAGCGTTTCCACGCGGATGCCATCGACATCGTGCGCGACACGGTGCTGGGTCGGCCCGGCGACGACGGCAAGCGGCCCGGACGGGCGTTCGGCGAAAACGGCATGCGGGTCTACGATGTGGAGGTGCTCGGGGTGGACATCGGCGACGCGCACATCGCCGAGCTGCTCGTGGGTGCCCAGCATGCCGTGGTCGATGAGACGCTCACCCTGGCTGCCGAGGAGCGCAGGCTCGAGCTGGTGCGACGCCGGGAGGAGATTCGACGTCAGATCGCCGCCGCCGAGCAGGAGACGCGGCGCCTGGAGCTCGACCTCGACGTGTCGCGCATCGCCAAGGAGCAGCAGGTCAACCGGGCCCGGGCCGACGGTGAGATTGCGCAGCGGGCGCGGCGTCTGCAGGCCGAACAGCAGGCCCAGACCGGGCTCGACGCGGTGCACGCCGCCGAGCTGGCCCGCAAGCAGTCGACCGCGGCATTGTCCGCAGAGGTGGAAGAAGCCGAGCTGGCCCGACGCCTCAAGGAGCTGGAGGCCGAGGTGCAGGCGGTCGTGCGCAAGGCCGATGCCGTGTCGCCCGACCTGGTGGCCGCCCTGCAGGCCTTCAGCGACCGTGCGTTGGTGGAGAAGGTCAGCGCATCGATGGCGCCCCTGGCCATCCTCGGCGGCGACAGCGTGGCCGATGTGTTGGGCCGTCTGCTGGCGGGCACGCCTCTGGCCAACGCACTGGCATCGGTGCCTGCCGTCGAGGCCGAGGCGAAGTGAGGCGCGGCACTCAGCCCCCCGGAGGCTCGCAGAGGGTCTCTGTGGGGCCCAGGTCCCAGATGTAGAGCCCGACGCGGTGGTCGGGGGGACCAAAGGCCGCCTCCAGCCGCCGGCGGTCGGGCTCCACATGCTGCACCTGGTCGTGGGGAAGCACCATGAGCCGGTATCCATGGTCGCGCAGGGCCGCCCGACTGTCCGCTGCCCGCATGGCCTCGCTGAGCTGCTGGCGCACCCGCACGCCGCCGCGGGGGTCGTCACGCGGAAGGGCGGTGGTGGGACGCTTGTGCACCACCGCGCGCAGGAGGGCTGGCTGACCCAGCCACGCGGAGCCGACACCCTGAAGCGGCAGCTCCAGGACGGCGCCATCATCGCCCGAAAGGCGCTCCAGCACGGTGCGTCCAGCGATGGGACCCCGCTCGCGCTCGGTCCAGGGTCCGCTCGTCCAGATGCTCTGGCACAGCTGGAGACCCAACAGACCTGAGGCAACGAGAACAGCGTGCCGACGGCCATTCAGACCCACGCCAACCAGGGCCACGAGGCCCAGTCCAGCGACCACTGCATACCGAAAGTACAGGCCGCCCTGACGCGTGGGCCAGCCGACCAGCTCCAGCGCGGCCACCGGGAGGGGAAGGGGCACGGGGCCCAGACCGCGGAGCAGTCCGCCCAGGTAGAGCACAGGTCCGAGCGAAGCAAGCACACCGCCCACGAGCAGCGCCAGGCCGGCACGGTGCCCCGTCCTTCCCCTCCCCCTCCACGCGGCCCAGATGCCCCCGACCAGCAGCGCCAGGCCCAGGGTGACGACATGCACGGTCTCGGTGTCCGACCCCGGCGCCGCCGGAGCCTGCCAGAGGAGGTCTTCGAGCTGCGCCACGGGAGCGGGCACGGGCAGCTCGGTGGGGGGAACGTCGAGCTGACGGGCAGGGCGGAACAAGCTGTGGCGTCCGTCGGCGTCGTGGGAGCCGTAGAAGAACCAGGCGGGCAGCAGGCCGAGGGCGGTGGCGGCGAGACCGGCGGCGCTCTGTCCCCAGGTGCGGATGGACACGGCGCGCCACAGCTCGTGGACGCCGGCCATCAGGGGCAAGGCGAGGGCATAGTAGGGACTTGTCATCGCGGCAGACAGCGCCACCAGCCCCATGGCAAGCAGGCGACCCGGACCGCGAACACCCGCGGCGAGCAGAAATCCCGGCAGGATCCAGCCCTGGGTGTTGCTGATCTCCCCGGTCGCGAGTGTTCCGAGGAAGGTGGGGGACAACGCCCAGGTGGCGCCGAGCAAGGCGGCGGTGCAGCGGTCCACCTCGGTGCTGCGGTGCAGCCAGATCGCCGTGACCACGCTTGTGGCCGGCAGGCTGAGGAGCTGCACGGCATTCATGGCCCCCAGCGTGCCCAGCAAGGGACGAAGGACAGCAGCCATGAGCAGCGGAACCCAGGCGATGGGCCGCATCGACAAGGAGCGCGGGTATCCGGCCGCACAGTCGACGCCGCCGCCGAAGACCCGGTCGAGCACCCAGGCGTGGCTGTCGCCGAAAGCGGTGTGGACACGAAAGCTGTCGAGGTGGAGGGGCACGGGCCACCACAGGGCCGCACACACCAGCAGGGGCAGCACCGCTGCCAGAAGCCAGGGCAGCCGCGCCTTCACCCGTCCACCGCAGCATCGAGTCGGGCGAGCACCGCGGCCTGCCCGATGGCGGTGCGCATCAACACCACCGTGCCCTGGGTGGTTGGGGTGGGAATGCCGCGCCACAAGGCCGTCTTCGCCGCGGCCGTCTTGGCATCCTGGATCTCCACCATCAGCGCGCGCACATAGTCCTCCGAAAAGCGGAAGCCGGGCGTTCGCATGGGCTCGAACAGCAGCCTGCTGAAGCCGGCCCAGGGTCGGGCAACCTCTGCCGACAGGTCGCGCGGCAGCCCCACCGCCCCGAGAACATGCCCCAGCAGCGCATCGTCGGATTCCTCGGGATGGCGGGCGAGGGCGGCGGCGCGGGCAAGCCCGTCCGACAGCCGGGGGGGAAGGTCGGCGGAGGCGCCGAAGTCGAGGATGCCCAGCCGTCCGTCGGACAGAAAGCGCAGGTTGCCGGGATGGGGGTCGCCGTGGACCCAGCCGTGGGTGGTGATGCTGGTCCATGTGAAGCGCCACATGGCCGCGCCCCAGCGGTCTTTCAGGACTTGCGCTGCCTGCTCGGCCGAGCCGATGTCGTCGCCGTCGAGCCAGGTGGTGGTGAGGATGCGCGCCGCAGAGTGGCTGGGGACCACCTCGGGAATCACGATGGCGGGGTCGTGGGACCAGCGGACGTGGCAGTCGGCCTGCACCCGGGCCTCGTGACGGTAGTCGAGTTCTTCGAGAAAGGTCGCCACCACGTCGTCCACGAGGGGCTTGACGTCGGTCTTGGGCACCACCGCGCCCAGCGAGCGTACCAGCAGCTCCACCTGCTCCAGGTCGGCGTGCAGCGCCTCTTTCACGCCCGGGTATTGCACCTTCACGGCGACATCGCGTCCGTCGTGAAGGCGGCCCCGGTGGACCTGTCCGATGCTGGCGGATGCGACCGGCGTGGGGTCGAGCTCGGCGAAGCGGGCCCCGAGGGGCGCGCCCAGGTCGGACACCACCGTGGCCTCGAGCTCCGCCCACGGCAGCGGGTCGGCGTGGGCCTGGAGGCGGCCCAGCACCTCGCGGTAGGTGTGCCGTTGGTCCTCGGGGAGCACGGCATCGAGCATGCTGAGGATCTGGCCCACCTTCTGCGGCAGGCCCTTCATCTGTCCGAGGGCCGCCGTGAGTCGCTCGGCGGTGTTGCGGTGGAAGCGGTCGACCGCCGCGTCGCGTCCCTGGCGCACGACACCACCTGCGACGCCAGCTGCCTCGCCTGCGATGCCGACCGCGAGTCCGCCCAGCCGCGACAGGCGCGACCACTTCGTGGTGCGAATGCCCACCGATGCTCCATTCTGGCAGACCACGGCCCGCTACGGTCCCCTTTCTACCGGCGTGGTGCCTCGCTGACCACCCGCTGTCCCGTCCACCCCGCCCCGTTGACCAGCCAGGAGCCCGGGCGCACGAGGAAACATCCGCGAGAACGCCTTCTACATGGGCATTTCCACATACTCTCAGTGGGCGACCTTCCGGGTCGCAGGTCGGTCGGTAGGGGCATCAGTGACCGTCCACTGGGTGAGCACCTCTCGGAGGTGGCGCAAGGTCGCGGGCTTGGCCACCACGCCGTTCATGCCCGAGGCGATGCAGGCGTCGCGTTCTTCGAGGGTGACGCCAGCGGTGAGTGCCACCACGGGGAGGCCATGGCCACGGCGGCGCAGCTCTCGGGTGGCTTCGAAGCCGTCCATGCCCGGCATCTGGCAGTCCATGAACACCAATGCGAACTCGGTCTGTTCGATCGCGTCGAGGGCGGCCTGTCCAGACGAGACGGCCTGCACCCGGCAGCCCGTCCGCTCGAGCATGGCCTTGGCCACCATGAGGTTGACGGGATTGTCGTCGACCAGCAGCACATCGACGGCGAAGGTGCGGTCGCCTGCCTGCCGCAGAGGCAACAGCTCGGACGTGTTGTCTTCGGAGCGGGCCAGAGGGGCTCGAACGGAGAACTTGAAGGTGCTGCCCAGCCCAGGGGCGCTCTCCACCGTGAGCTCGCCGTCGAGCAGCTGCACGAGGCGTCGTGAGATGGCGAGCCCGAGGCCGGTGCCGCCGTGACGCCGGCTGGTGGAGGAGTCGGCCTGGACGAAGGGCTCGAACAGACGGCTCTGCGCCTCGGGGCTGATGCCCGGCCCGGTGTCCGCGACGCTCAGCCACAAGCGGTCGTCGGACCACTTCGCCGACACCCGCACATGGCCGCGGCGCGTGAACTTGACGGCATTGCCCACGAGGTTGAGCAGGACCTGGCGCAGGCGGGAGGGGTCGCCCACAAGTCGGTGCGGTAGGTTGTCGGTGTGGGCATCGAGCACGACGTCGGGACTCAGGTCGCTGTGTCGCATGAGCTGCACGACGTCCTGCACCAAGGCACGCGGCCGGAAGGGCACTGTCTCGGCCTCCATGCGTCCGGCGTCGAGCTTCGACAGGTCGAGGATGTCGTTGAGGATCTGAAGCAATCCGCCACCCGAGCTGCGGATGACGTCCACCATCTGCCGCTGTTCATCGGTGAGCACGGTGGTGTCGAGCATCTCGGCCATGCCCAGCACCCCGTTCATCGGCGTGCGGATCTCGTGTGACATGGTGGCGAGGAAGGCCTTGCGTGCCGCGAGAGCAGCCTCCAGGCGGGCATTCACGATGGCGAGCTCACCCTCTCGCAGCGAGGCGGCCACGACCGACTCGCGGAGCTGGCCGACAATCCCGCGGGACACGAAGCTGAGCGCCCCGAGCAACATGCCAGGCCCCACCAGCATCTCCAGCGGGGCACCTCCGAGCCAGGAGCCCACCAACACACCCACGATGGCCGTGATCTGCAGGGCCAGCGCCCAGCGCGTCTGCCGGTGGAATGCGCCGCCGACAATGGATGGGAGCACCATCATCCAGGCGTAGGACAAGGGCCCGACGCCGTAGCAGACCACCGCGAGGGCCACGAGGTTGAAGGGGGCGCGGGGGATGTGGTGCCACCGAAAGGCGTCGTCGCGCAAGCTGCGCACGCTCAGCCAGGCGTTGCCACCGAGGTAGGCGGCGACCGCAAGCCCCACCACCAGCGGCTGCTCGGCCTGCACGGTGAGCCAGATGCCCACCAGGGTCCACGCCGGGCCCAACAACGCATTGAGCCGACTCGCCCAGAGGCGGTCGAAGTCGTGGGCCGCGCGCTCGCGGGGGGTCATGGCGCCGTCGGTTGGCAGAACAGTCTCCTGACCCACTTTCGGCACCCGAGTCCAAGAACTCAACCGCGAGCTTCAGTCCCGAGATGTCCCGGGCCAGCCATCCCGCAGGTGTGCGCGCCCTTCGTCAGGACCTGCGTATCGGGGCCGTAGCTGAGCATCGAGGGCAAAACGCTGGTCGAAGATGAAGCACTCGCCCTGCCACTTGTTGTCCTCCCCTGAGGTGTCCCGCAGATACCGCAGGATGCCCCCTTCGAGGTGGTAGACCTTGGAGAAGCCCCGGGACAGCAGGTAGCTCGTCGCCTTCTCGCACCGGATGCCGCCGGTGCAGAACATCGCGACCGGACGCGCCGGGTCGAGGGTGTCCACGAAGTCGGGGAATTCCCCGAAGGAACGGGTGCCGGGATCCACCGCGCCAGGAAAGCTGCCGAGCTCGATCTCGTGGCTGTTCCGGGTGTCGATGACCATCACCTCGGGGTCGTCGAGCAAGGCGTTCCAGCGGTCGGGGTCGACGTACTCGCCCACCTGTTCCAGTGGGTCGGCCTGCTGTCGAAGGGTGACGATCTCACGCTTGAGCCGCACCTTCAGCTTCTCGAAGGGCAGGTAGTCGGCCTGGGTGGGCTGAAAGTCGAGCCCGTCGAGCCCGGGGATGGAGCGCAGGTGGGCGAACAAGCGGTGGATGCCGGAGGCGGGGCCGGCCACCGTGCCGTTGATGCCCTCGGGAGCGAGCAGGACCGTGCCTCGAACCCCCTCGGACTCACACAGCGCCCGAATGGCCGGGCGCAGGCCATCGGGGTCGGTCAGGGGGACGAAGCGGTAGAAGGCGGCGATGAGCGTAGACATGGCGCGCGCATATCCACGGCTGCAGTGCCGGACCGCTGCCCGAGAACGACAACGCCGCCCGGAACTGATCCGGACGGCGTGGAGGACGGGGGCGAGGGCTCAGCTCGGGATCTTGTAGCAGAGGCTGTAGCTGCCAGAGCCCGAGTAGCTCTTGACCTGGATGATGTAGTCGCCCTTGCCATCGGAGTAGCTGATGGCCTCGGTGCTGCCGGTGGCCGTGGAGGAGTCGACCTGACGGTAGCTTCGGCCCTTCTTCTTGTAGAGGTAGAGGTCGAAGTCGGCGCTCGACGGACCGGAGAGGTCGAAGTCGTGGCTGCCCGAGGTGGAGGTGGTGTAGCTGTACTGGTCGTCGGCGCCGGAGGACAGGCTGCCGGTGAGCTCGGCGTAGCCGCTCGCACAGCCGCCACTGCCCGCACCACCGGTGTCACCCGTGTCGACCACCGCCGTGTCCGTGCCCGTTCCACCACCCGTCGAGCCACCGCCGGTGGAGCCGCTGCCCGAACCGGGGTTGCTGCCGACACCCACCTCGTACCAGGCGTAGGACACCGAGTCGCAGGTGGTGGCGCTGTAGCCGAGGGCCGCACAGGCATCCTCGGTGTCGGTGCGGGCCGCCGAGAAGTCGGTGCTGGACGTCATGTAGTTGGTGAGCGCCTCGTACCAGATGGCGTAGGCGTCATCCATGCCGATGCCCACGACCGTGTTGCCCGAGGCGTAGGCGGAGTTGTGGTGCGTGCCGCCCTCCACCAGCAGGTAGAAGAAGTGGTTGGCGATGCCCGAGTTCCAGTGCACGCCGCCGTTGTCGGAAGACCCGGTGTAGCGGGCGCTGTAGTGGTCGTAGGACGAGCCGTCGTTGCTCGGAGCCTGCATGTAGCGAAGCGCCCGGCCCTGCAGCCAGCAGTCCTCGCCGACGTCCCAGGTGTCCTGACCGGTGGCGCCATCGACATAGGCCTCCACCGCCGCCGCGAGGATGTCCGAAGAGGCCTCGTTGAGCGCCCCCGACTCGTAGGAGTAGGTGAGGTTGGCCTCGTTGTCGGTGAGGGCGTGGCCGAACTCGTGGGCGGTGACGTCGAGAACGCCCAGGTAGTCGGAGTAGGAGCCGTCGCCATCACCGAAGACGAGGCGCCGGCCATCCCAGTAGGCGTTGACGTAGTTGCGGGAGTAGTGGCCGTAGCTCTTCACCTGGGCGCCGTTGCCGTCGTAGGAGTCGCGCCCGAAATTGGTGGAGAGGAACGACAGGGTGCTGCCCACCGCATTGTGGGTGGTGTTGAGGTCGGAGTCGGAGCTGTCGCCCACCGAGGCCCGGTTGAAGCGGGTGGAGCGCTTCATGTCGTAGGTGACCTTGTCGCTGTCGGACAGGGCGGTGTGGGCGAGGTTGTCCCACCAGGTGACCACCTCGAGGTCGTGGGCGTCGACGAACACGAGGGGCCGGGAGATGGGGCCGTAGGGCTCCTCCACGTAGGTCTGCACCTTCCACACGAGGTGGTCGCGGCCGTCGTGGCGCAGCACCACCAGCTCGGCAACTGGCGCTTCGACGTCGCGGGCCAGGGGGGAGTGGAGGGACCGCGTCAGCTCGATGGCGGAGGCCGCGGTGTGGGCCGGGGTGACGTCGACATCGAGGTCGTGCACCAGGCGGTCGGCGATGCGGTAGAGCAGGCCGTTGGCATCGGTGTGGATGTAGGCCTCCCCACCGAAGACGGGCACGCCCCCCTGCATCTGCTGGTAGCGCACATGGCCGAGGCCCCGGTTGTCGACATCGACCGACTTCACCACCAGCTCGTCGATGTCGTCGGTGAGCTTGGGCGAGGCGGCGAGGATGTCGCTGGCCGCCTGCCGGGCTTCGGACTCGGCCATCAGCTCGACGCTGCCGTCGGCTGTGGTGGCCGGCGCATCGGGGTTGTCTGAGTCGGCCTTGAGGTCGTGCAGCGAGGGCTGCGCGGCACAGGCGGCCGCAAAGAGCGGGAACAGGGGCAGCAGACGAGACAGATGGGACATTGGGGTCTCCTGGTGGCTCTGGGTCGGGGCACCATACCAACAAAGGGGGCGCGACCAGATCAGTTTCAGCTTTCACCACACTTTCCGCGACATTCCGCGACATCGCAGTGAGAACGCGCCTTCCCGAGGAGCGCCCCCCCCCTACTCCACCCGGATCGCCTGGCTGTAGATCCACGGATAGGCCGTCATCCAGTCGGCTGCGTCGGCTCCGAGGAAGCGCTCCAGGTGCCAGGGGACCACCTCCACCTGCACCCGGTACACGCCCGCGCCATCGGTGGAATGCGCGCCGCAGCCCGATGCCCACACCGCCCCGTCTTTGATGACCGTGACGGTGATCTCAGGCTCCTTGTCCCCATCGGGAGAGCCGGCAGCCAGCGTGGGACAGCTCACATTCAGGCGTCCGGAGCCACCCGTGCCGCCGGTCTCCACCGTGTCCCCGGCATCGGTCTCCAACCACACATCGAAGCCCAGAGGGGTGCCGAGCACCTCGGCCACAACCGTGAAGTGACCCGCCGCGAGGGCATCCTGGAGTGCGGCTGGGTCGTCGGCATCCCCCGGCGACACCCGGATGTGGTGGGTCCACCAGCGCAGCATCCGGCGGTAGGAGTCGCCCCGCTCGCCGTCGGGAAACTCGGTGGGCAACACATTCTGGTGGGCATCTGTGCCTGCGGTGGCCACGACGTGGTGGCCGGCCATGGTGAGGGCGTCCCAGCGGGCGAGGGACGGGGGCTGGTGGGCCAACACAGCGAGCACCATGAGGTCCGGCTGTGCCGCGGCGGCAGCGTCGGTGAACGGACCGATGCGCTGCAGCCAGTCCACCCCGTCGAGGCCCAGGTCCTCCTGGCGGATCCGGGGGTCGAAGGCGGCGTGCAGGTTCACGAGCTCGACGGCCCCCACGCCATCGGCCACCACCCGCGCCAGCCAGTCATCGTCGCGGCCCTCGGTATGGGCGACTGCCACCAGAGCCCCGGCCGACCGCATGATGGCGATGCTCTCGGCGGAGTCGTCGTTGGCGATGGTGTCTTCGGTGGACCGGTCGTCGTGGAGCGGAGCGACCATGCCCAGCGGCATCAAGGTGTCTTCGTAGCCAGGACGAATGACGACGCCGCGCCCGTCCTCACAGGTCCACACAGCGGCCGCCTCGGGCACCCCATCCACCGCCAGCCAGCGGTCGGTGCCCTCGCGCACATGGAGGCGCTCGGCGTAGGGCTGTTCGGCGGCGTGGGCGGGGTGGTCGGTGAGCCAGGCCACGTCGATGCCCGCATCGCACAGCCCGGCCCGCAGGTCGGCCAGGCAGTCGGGATCTGGCGCGCCATCGATGATCCCGTCGCCATCGCAGGCATCGTGGGACCAGGGCGAGTGCAGGTGGACGATGCCCCGCCGCGTGAGCTTGCCGCGCACCTCCCCGAGCTCGCCGGTGGGGACGGCACCCCGCGTCCAGTCCACCGGGCCCACTGCTGAGGTGTCCGCGTCGGACTCGGCCGCCGCCTTGTCAGCCGGGCCGCCGCAGGCCACCAGACCAACACAGCCCACGAATGCAATGCCGCGCACGTCGCCTCCAGAAGTCCACCGCATTGTCCCATGGAAGCGCCGCAAACGCGCGCCACAGGCCCGCTCCCTATGGCAGGATTCGCGGATGCGGGACGCCCCGACCCACCCCATCCCCCTCGGCCTCCGACTCGGCGTGCTGGCCGTCGGATTGGGCCTGTCGATGGGCATCTACACCACGGTCAACCTTGCGGTCAGCGAGACGGCACCCACCCGGGTGCTCCCCAGCATGCTCGACAGCCTGGTCCCCTTCTGCGCCGAGGCGATGCTGGTCTACGGCGGCATCTATGCCCTGGCGCTGTCCCCCCTGTGCCTGCTCGCCGACCGCCGCGTGCTGATGCGGGGTGCTGCCGCCTACGCCATCCTGCTGCTGGCGGCCGTCCCCTTCTGGATTCTGTGGCCGGTCACGGTTCCCCGCTCGCCGGTGCCGGTCCACGACGTGTGGACCTGGGGCGTGGCCTTCATGCGCTTCATCGACCCCCCAGCCAACTGCTTTCCATCGATGCACGTCGGAGAGACGGTGCTCGCGGCCCTGCTGTGTTGGCGACTCGACCGCCAGACGGGCGTGGTGGTGGGCATCCTGGCGGCACTGGTGTGGTGGTCCACGCTTGCCCTCGACCAGCATTGGTTTGTGGACGGTCTGTTCGGAGCCGGACTTGCGATGGCGGCGGAAGCCATCTGCTTTCGGTGGCGACCAATGCCGAAAGAAGCCTGGCAGCGGTCGTCTCGGTGGAATTTGCTCTGGCCCGTCGGGCTGTATCTGGCGATGTTTCTGTCGGCGGCGGTTCCCTGGTGGCTGGGTCTGGCGACGCCGGCGGACGTGGGGGCGGGCTGAGGTCAGAGGTCGGGGAGGTCTGGCCCCGCCCGAAAGGCAAGCCACTCGCGGGGAATGGTGGACTCCGGCACGCTCGCCGCCAGCATGCCGCCGACGATGGCGCAGGTGGTGTCCCGGTCGCCCAGGCCCGACACGGTCTGCCACAGCGCCTCTTCAAGGCTCGAGCGATGTTGCAGGGCGACCCAGACACAGTAGGGCACGGTGTCCTGGGCGAGAATGCGCTGGCCCGAGCCCAGGTGCAGCGCGGCGATGGGCGCGTCGATGGTGCGCGACAGCCCCGCGGCCTTGTCCAAGCCCTCGCGGACCTCACCGGGGCCGCACGCTGCGAGCACCGCTTCGAAGATGGCGTCGGATGGGTCCTCTTCGTCTCGGAGGCACCAGAGCATCGCCGTGGTCACCGCCGTCGCGACCGCACCGGCCACTCCCTCCGCGTGTTGGTGGGTCGCCATCGCCGAGCGCGCGGCTTCCTCTGCACAGCGCACCGGGTCGTCTGCAAAGAACGCCCCCAGAGGCGCGACCCGCATGGCGGAGCCGTTGCCCATGGATCCCGTGCCCCCGAACATCTCCGCCGCCGCCTGCATCCCGTCTCGGCCGGCCTCGATGTCGCCGAACAGCTTGTGCATGCCGTAGCCGTAGCCGCGGTGGGTGTCCCAGCGGTAGCGGGCGTGCAGCCGGGCCTGCAAGCGCCGCGGCTCGATGGTGCCGTCTTCGGTGAGACAGTCCACCACGCCCAGCGCAAGCATGGTGTCGTCGGTGACCGGCCACGGCGCAGCAGGCAGCGTGCGGTCGGCGACCATCTGCTGCACGGCCTGGCCCTGGTGGCCGAAGAAGCGCTCCCCAAAGGCATCCCCGAGGGAGACGCCAAGAAGGGAGCGTTGCATGCGGGCGTGGGCGTCCATGGGTCTCCTTGTCACTTCGACACTAACCCATCCGGCCCGCCCGGCTGCTCGGTGCAAGCGAACTGTCATCCGGTCCATCCCCCCCCGATTGCCATTCAGACCCACCATGGCCCACCGATAGCCGTGGCATGCCCCGGTCTCCCGAATCGGCGAACGTCCCCATCCAGCTGGCGCCGACCGTACGGGCCCGTGGCCGACTTGCCGCGATCATCGACCACTGGGTCCCCCCAACCGCCAGAACCGACTGGATGCGCCTGCGAAGGGCCCGCCTGCTGGTGGGGGCCCTGTTGCTGGGGACGGCGGCCCTGGTGGGCTTCGCGGTGTCACAGGCGGCCAGCGGACTGCCCCTGCTCGCAGGCGTGAGTCTCGGGGCCGGGGCCCTCCTCGCCGCGCTGCTGACCGGGTATCGGCGCACCGACCACCACCTCACGGTGACCCACATCACGCTCGCGCTGGCCTTCGTGGGAATGGCCTCCACCGCGCTGTCCACAGGGGGGCTCTACTCCTTCACCATCCCGGTGCTGGCGGTCTTGCCGCTGTTCGCCTTCGCCCTGGCGGGCCCACGGGCGGCCGCCTTCTGGGTCACCGCAGCCGGCCTCACCATCGGCGCCCTCTTCGTCGTGGAGCTGGCCGAGGTCGACCTGCCCACCCATACCCTGCCCTCAGAGGTGCCCGACCAGGTCTTCCTCAACCTCCTGGTGCTCATGGTCTACACCTTCGGCCTCGTGTACTGGCTGCACAACACCAACCGGCTCCAGCAGCAGGCCCTCGAGGCCGCCACCCGAAAGGCCCAGGCAGCCAGCGCGGCGAAGTCGGCCTTCCTCGCCAACATGAGCCACGAGCTGCGCACCCCCATGAACGGGGTCATCGGGCTCACCGAGCTCACGCTGGTCCGGGCACAGCTCGACGACACCGACGCGGCGACCCTCCAGACGGTGCTCCGCTCGGGGCGCACCATGGTCCGGCTGCTCGACGACCTGCTCGACCTCGGGCGGGTGGAAGCCGGAAAGGTGGTGCTGGAGAGCGTTCCCACCCACCTGGGCGACCTGGTGGACGAGGTCGCGGCGCTGATGTCCGAGCGGGCACGCCAGCAGGAGGTCGACCTGCGCCTGAAGGTGGACCCTGGCGTGGACTGGGGACGCGGCGACCCCGCCAGGCTGCGTCAGGTGGTGCTCAACCTCGTCGGCAACGCCGTGAAGTTCACGCAGGCTGGGACCGTGACGATTCGGGCCCACCGTGAAGGAGACACGGTGCAGGTCGCCGTCGAGGACACCGGTATCGGCATCGACGACGCCGCCCTGCCCACCTTGTTCGACCCCTTCGTGCAGGCCGATGCCTCCACCACCCGGCGCTTCGGCGGCTCGGGACTCGGGCTGGCCATCTGTCGTCGTCTGGTGGCTCGTATGGGCGGACATATCGACGTGGAGAGCGTTCCCGGACAGGGCAGCACCTTCCGCTTCTCCGTGGACCTTCCCCGCTGCGACCCGCCCATCCCGGAGGTGACCCCAGAGGTCGACACCCGGTCGGTGGCGGGCCTGCGGGTGCTGGTGGCCGAAGACAATCCGGTGAACCGCACCGTCGTGCGCCGGCAGCTCGACCTGCTCGGGGTGGAGTCGGTGCTCGCCGTCGATGGAGAAGACGCTCTGCGCCAGCTTGCCAACGACCACTACGACGCCGTGTTCATGGACCTCCACATGCCCCGCCTCGACGGCCTCGCCGCCTCCAACGAGGCCAGGCGCAAGGGCTTCACCGGCCCCATCATCGCCATGACCGCCAGCGGCCTCCCCGAAGACCGCGCGGCGGCGCGACAGGCCGGCATGACCGGATTCATCGTGAAGCCCGTGCGAGTGGCGGCCCTCACCGAGGTGCTGGGCCGCGTTCGAGGGCGCTAGCAAGCCGACCACGCGTCGAGACTGGCGCTATTGCGGGCGCTGCCAGAGTGGGTCGAGCGTGGGGAAGTCAGCCGGAAAGACCAGCGGAGCTACATGCGCGGCCCGAATCATCGGCCGGGCCCGCTGAAACATCGTGGTGATGGGCTGGTCCTCGTGGATGGCATCGTGGATGGCTCGACAGAGCTCCATCCGGCGGTCGCCGTCGAATGACTGTTCCATCTCCTCGATCAGAGCGTCGACTCGAGCAGACCTGTAGTCATAGGCGTTGTACGAGTCCGTCTCTGCGGCCGCCGAGGAGTGCCAGAATGGCCTCAAGTCGATGGGGTAGCGGGTGTTGAGGCCACCGGCGATGCCGTCGTACTGCCGCTTTGATCGAAGGCTGCCGGCTTCGGCGAAGGGCGCACTGGTCAAGGCTGCGTGCACCCCGACATCGTTGAAGGCCTCGCGCGCGATGGCCCCGATGTCGGTCCATTCTTCGGAGAGGATGAGCGTGAGCTCGAACCGCAGCTCAAGCTTCTCGCCATCGACCACCTTCTCCCGAACACCGTCCTCGTCCGCGTCGACCCAGCCAGCTTCGGTCAACAAGGCCCTGGCTTTTTCGGGGTCATACGGCAACGGCGCGATGGACTCATCGTAGCAAGGCGACTCCCGCACAAATGGGCCGGAGACCAGTACGCCGCTCGACCGGAAGACCGTCTCCAGAATCTGAGCACGCGGAATGGCATGGGTGAGGGCGCGGCGCACCCGGGCATCGGCGAATCGGGGATTGGACCCGTTCCAAGCGATGTTGATCACGCCCTTGTCGGGGCGCAGCTCGACCTTGGCGCCCTCGATACCGAGCGGAGTCTCGGGGTCCTGAAGGGCCTGTTCGAATGCAGAGGCGGCAAGCTCGACCACATCGAACTCCCCACTCTTGAAGCGGCTCGCCCAGCGGGTCTTGTCCGACACGATGCGGTAGGAGACCTGCTCGAAAGCGGGTGGAGGTCCCTGGAATCGAGGGTCGCGTTCGAAGACCAGCTGTTGATCCGGGTCCCACCGGGTGAGGCGGTACGGACCCACGCCGATGGTTCCGATGTCGTTGTACCAGTGCGTCGGCAGGGCGTTCACCCACAGCTCATCGTCGATGCGCGTCCCGTCCTGGTCGTGCTGATACAGCCAGCGGGGCAGGGGGTAGAGGTCCATGACCTTGGCAAAATGCGCCGGGTTCGCGTGGGTCAGCCGGACTTCGAATGTGTGTGCGTCAATCATGCGGGGCGGGCCATCGAGCGGCAGCTTCAGCCGAGCGAGAGGGCCTTGAATCCGGGGGTCCGCGCTGGCTTCCAAGGTGGCGATGAAGTCGGCGGCCGTGAGCGGGTGGGGGCCCCTCAGCCAGTCGAAGGTGCCGGTGGACCAGTCCACGTCGGGCTCTTGCCAGACCACGCCTTCGCGAAGGTGAATTCGAAAACTCCGGCCGTCTTCGGAGGCCACGACCCTGGTGGCCAGCGCCGGTGCCCGCTTCGTTGCATTGTCGCGATGCCGCACTGCCAGCGGCCAGTTCACAAGGTGCTGGGCGAGGTAGTAGTTGCCGTGGTCCGTCGTGTAGAGCGACACACGCTTCATGGTTCCCGGCCACAACAGCCGAAGATGGGAATCGGCAAAGGGTTGCGCCGGCCAACCCTCCCGCGCCGGGTCCGCCTCGAGGAGGTTTTCGGGGTCAGCGAGGGCTGCCACCGCAGCTGAGTCCACCCAGGCAGTGGAAGCTGGCGCGCTGGGGGCCTCCTCGACGGGCGACAAGCTCACCGGCGGGGCCCGACCCGCCTCCAATGTGGCCACCGTACCGCGGGTGAGCACCGCAGTGCGGAGCGTGACCAGGGCGATGGCGGCCATCAGTCCGTAGTTGACCCAAAGGGCAGTGGTCTTGCGGCTCATACCCGTCGTTCCCGGTGTCAGCGAGGAGCGCGGACGCTACCTCAGGAGGCAGAAGCAGGTCCAGCCACGCGGGTCGTGGCTGGGTTCGCCTCCCCGACGTCGTCCTCAGTCTTCCCGTCGCCGGCGGCCCGCAGCGAGCAGGCCCACCAGCGCCAGTCCAGCCACATCGCTGCCGCCGAGCACGCTGCAGCCACCGCCCTTGCCACCTTCGGCCGAGCCGTCGACCGAGCCATCGGTGGTGCCGTCGCCGCCGTCGTCGCCCTGGCCGCCGGAGCCACCGTCGTCGCCGCCGGAGCCACCGTCGTCGCCGCCGTCGTCACCACCAGCACCCTCGGCATCCACACCGTCGCAGTCCTGGTCGATGCCGTCGTCGGCGATGTCTTCCGCGTCGGGGTGGGTCTCCGGGTCGCCGTCGTCGCAGTCCGTGCCACCGTGGCCGTCGCTGTCGAAGCCGTCGCCGTCAGCGTCGAAGTCGGAGTCCCCCGCGCAGTCGCTGTCCACGTCGTCGTACCAGGTCTCGGTGGCACCGGTGTGGATGGTGGCATCGGTGTCGTCGCAGTCGAGACCACCGTAGTCGGCGCTGTCCTCGCCATCGGCGTCGGCGTCGAAGTCCGAGTTGCCCGCACAGTCGTGGTCGTAGCCGTCGTACCAGGTGTCGGCATTGTAGGGGCTGTAGGCAGCGTCGGTGTCGTCGCAGTCGTTGCCACCGTAGGCATCGGAGTTGGCCCCGTCGCCATCGGCGTCGTAGTCCGACTCACCGTCGCAGTTGGCGTCGACTCCGTCGTACCAGACCTCCACCACGAGGGGGTTCACCGCTGCATCGGTGTCGTCGCAGTCGTCGCCCCCGTAGGCATCGTGCTGGTGGCCGTCCGCATCGGCGTCGTAGTCGTCGTCGCCCGCACAGTCGGCATCCACGCCGTCGTACCAGACCTCTGGGAAGGTGGAGGCGCGCGCGGCGTCGGCATCGTCGCAGTCTCCGCCGCCGTAGGCGATGGCGTCATCACCGTCCTCGTCGGCGTCGTAGTCGGAGTTGCCCGCGCAGTCGCTGTCCACACCGTCGTACCAGCTGTCGGTCGCGCCGACGTACACACTGGCGTCGGTGTCATCGCAGTCGCTTCCGCCGTGGGCATCGGAGTCGAAGGTGTCGTAGTCGGCGTCGTAGTCGCTCAAGCCGTCGCAGTTGCCGTCGGTGCCGTCGTACCACGTCTCCGCCGCACCCGGGTGGATGGCGCCGTCGGTGTCGTCGCAGTCGGTGTCATCGGCGACGTAGCCAGAGGGTTGGTCGCAGGCATCGAGGGTGGTGGCGATGTCGCCGTAGCCATCGGTGTCGGAGTCGGCGTACCAGGCGGTCTCTCCGGTGGACCCCGCCTCGTCGATGTCACCGTCGCAGTCGTCGTCGACGCCATTGCAGGCCTCGGTGGCACCCGGGTTCACGGTCGCGTCGCTGTCGTCGCAGTCGTCGACATTGTCGTAGCCGTCACCATCCCCATCGAAGATGCTCGAGCCGGCCCCACCGTAGGCGCCGATGTCGGAGGTGGTGGCATCGGCGTCGATGAGGGCGGGGTCGCCGGCATCGATCAGCGTGGAAGTGGAGGCCAGGCGCAGGTCGTCGTTGCCGCAGTTGCCGTCGTTGGTGTAGTCCTCGAAGTCGGGGGCCACGTAGATGTTGCCCGAGCCCATCGAGGCGGAGGTCACCGAGCCATCCCAGTCGCTGGTCGAGTTGTTGTACCAGTCGTTGTATTCCCAATTCGAGTAGTAGTTGGTGTAGTAGTCCCCATAGACCCCATCGCCGAGGGAGGTGTAGGCCACGATGTTGTTCACGAAGTCGGTATACAGGTAGTAGCCATAGATGCTGCCACCGTAGAAGCCAGCCACGTTGCCCACGAAGGTGTTGTTCACCATCTCGTTGTAGTAGTGGTTGTCTGCGCGAATCGCACCGCCCGAGTAGTTGGCGGTGTTCTCCTGGAAGACGTTGTTCTTCCATTCATCGTCACCGTTGCCACCATAGACATAGTAGGTGAACACACCGCCACCATCATAGGCGGTGTTGCCGCAGACGTGGTTGTTCGTGAAGGACAGCGTGTCGGTGCTGTAGAAGTAGGCGCCACCGCCGTCGTAGGAGCTGGAGGAGGTGTTGGCCTCATTGCCGATGATCTCGGTGTCGTGGACCACCAGGTCGTTGGTGGCGTAGGCGTAGATGCCGCCGCCATGGTAGTAGGCAGAGTTGTCTTCCACCACGCTGCCCGTGATGGTGAGGTCGTCGTTGCCACCGGCATAGGGGTAGAAGTAGATGGCGCCGCCGTAGCGGTAGGTGGAGGTGTTGTCCGACAGCTCGGTGTCCTCCACCGACAAGCTGCTGTAGTAGTAGCTGTAGATGCCGCCGCCCGAGTAGTAGGCCGTTGCATTGGACAGCGTGCTGTTGGACAGCTCCACGTCGGTGTTGTGGTAGACGTAGAGGGCACCGCCATAGCCCCGGAAGGCTTCCGCCGAGGTGATGGTGGCATCGTCGATGGTGACGGTGCCATAGAGCTGCTGCAGGTAGACCGAGCCGCCCGAGTTGTAGGAGTAGGCGCCGTCGGAGGACAAGCCGTCGATGTCGAGGCTGCCGTAGTAGTAGTGGTAGAGGTCGCCACCGTGGGAGTTGTTGGCCGCGTTGTCGCTGAACACAGCCGAAGACAACGTCAGGTCGACGTAGCTCGACGCGTAGATGGCGCCGCCGCTGTAGACCGCCGCGGAAGACTCGATGTCGACGTCGACAAGCTCGGCCGTGAGGGTGTTCGCGAGGTAGACCGAGCCGCCGTAGTAGGCGTAGCCCCCCGAGGCATCCATGCCGTCGATGCTGATATCGCTGCCGTTGGCGGCCACGTCGGCGCCGTAGTAGCCCTGGTTGCCCGTGAAGGTGACGTCGGCGAGGGTGACCTGGCCCGATGAGGTGGCGTAGATGGTGCCGTAGTAGCCCGACGTCCAATAGTAGGCGGAGCTGTTGGAGAAGGTGGACTCCGACACATCCAGGGTGGCCGACGAGCCCACCAGGATGGACGAGCCATGGGTGTAGTAGCCCCAGTTGCCGTCGAAGTCGTCTGTGTCGAAGCTCAGCGAGGTGCCCGAGTCGGTGCCATAGATGGCGCCGCCGCTGTAGTAGCTGTAGTTGTCTGAGTAGGTGTTGCTGTCGCTTGTGTAGGAAGATGCGGCCAACACATAGACCGCGCCGCCGTAGTACCGGCCGTAGTTGGTGTCGAAGGTGGAGCCGGTGACCGACACCGCCGAGGCATTGGTGGCATAGATGGCGCCGCCGTAGCCCGCCTGGTTGCCCGAAAAGGAGGTGCTGGTGACCGACACCGTGGCCCCATCGGCGTAGATGCCAGCACCATTCACGTAGGTGCTGTAGCCGAGGTCGGACAGCTCTGCAGAGTCGACAGACACCGTGGAGTTGTAGACGTAGATGCCGCGGTAGTAGTCGTTGGTGATGGCGAGGTCTTCGATGGACACCGCCTCACCGCTTTCGATGGTGACCACGTTGGTGCAGGTGGACGCCCCATCGATGGTGGTCGCAGTGCTTCCGGCGCCCTGAAGCGTGAGGGACTTGCCGCTGGTGTCGATGCACTCGGTGAAGGTGCCCGACACGATGGAGATGGTGTCGCCCGAAGCGGCGGCGTCGATGGCGTCTTGGATGGTGCTGTAGGCGGTGGAGTCCGCAGGGTCGACGGTGAGGACGGCCGCATGGGCCGGGGCGGACAGTGCGAGCAGGGCGATGAGCATGGGGACCTCGGGGGCGATTGGACCGATGCTACCGCCATTTGACATGCCAGGAACAGCAGCCTGATGTCACGGCCTCCCTCTCTGCACCCAGAGGCACTCACGCCTTGTCGGACATGCCCTGTGCGCGCCCTTTCCGGGCCACCCGGGCAGGCTCGTCCACCACGGGCTGCACGACCGGGGCGTCCTCCCGCAGCTCGAAGGCCTGCCGCGCCTGCACACTCGACCGACGCAGCCAGACCACCTGGGCCACCGCCAGCCCGAAGGCCACGACAGCGCCCGCCAGCATGCCGAGCTCCTGGCCCTCGGCACCGGTGATGAGGATGCCTCCCGCGATGCCTGCCAGCATCACACCCGGCACCAGCAAGGACACCATCGCACCGAGTCGACGGCTCGGCTCCAGCCAGGACAGCGCGCCGGGAGTCCGCCCGCCTTGCACCCCCACCCCCTCGAAGGCATCGCGGGCCGCCTGCTCGTCCGCGGCGGTCTCGGCCACGACCTGCTTCCGCGCATCGGCCACCACCGCCTTCAAGCGGTCGACCTCCACATCGGCAGCCACCACGGCCTCGGGTCCGACCCGCAGCATCGGCCCGTGCATGTCGACGAGCACCTCGAGCTGGAGGTCGCGGGCATCGACCTGCTGAACGCGCTTGAAGGGGCCCAGCTGACGGGTGACCCGGGCGCCCTGCGGCGTGAGGGCCACGCGGGTGAGCCACATGCCCGCCACCAGCCACCGCAGAGCCACGGTGAACAAGCCGGCGACCGCCACCACGTTGAGCGCCGCACCGGTCGCGCGGTAGCCGGAGCTCCCTGCAGCCAGCCCGAGCAGTCCGAGGGTGACGCACCAGCCCAGAACCCCCATCGCGCGCGCGCCGTAGGTGAGGCTGGACGCGCGAAGGTCGAGCACCAGCCCATCGCGAGAGGCGTTCACGAGCCACCTGGGTGCCGGGCGAGCGGTGACGGGCCGTGGCGCCATCGCAACCACCATCGCCGCCGCCAGGCCGGTGAGCACGAGCAGGGCCGACAGGGCCTCCAGAGGTTCGGCCACAAAGAGCTCTCGGAGCATGAACGGGAGCAACCGACCAGGCGGCTCGGAGGCATACAGTCCATAGGCCGCGGCCGGCAAGGCCAGCGTGAGCAGCACTGTGCGGTTGAGCTTGCGGTTCAGAAAGGTCGGGCCGAGCCGAGTGACGGCAGCACTGACGAGTCCGGCGCGAAGCGTGCCCAACACCGCAACCGCCCACCACTGCGCGCGAGACGTCGTCACCCAGCGAATGGCCCTGGCCTCGCCAGCCGCCAGACTGCCCACCCAGATCACCGCCAGCAGCAGCGCAGGTGCCAGCGAGGCCTGCAACGCCGACCTCACCATCTGTCGATCGAGCTTGTTGTCCGCCCGGCCGTGAACCACGAGGTTGCGCCCCAGCAGCACCACCAGCGCACCGCCCAGCACCTCCCACGGCGGCGGGTTGTAGGCCAGCATCTGGATGAGGACATCTGCACCAAGCCAGGCGACTGCGACCAGCGCGGTCGCGTCGACCGCGGCTCGAATCCGGGCGATGCGGTCCATCAAGCCCCCTGCTTGTGGGCGGGCCGATACCGCAGTCGCCCTCCCACCAACACGAGGGCGCGTGGGAGTCGCTGCTGCATCCGTCCTCCCCTGGCTGGAGTCGTCGCGTCGACCTGCTCCATCGTAGTCGAGCCCGACGGTCCCCCAACAGCCGGCGTATCCAAGACGATCAAGCGGGCGCCTGCAGCCTCAGTGGCGGCAGGCACCCGCGAAGGCGCGAACAGACACCCGGGGTCAGCGGTCGCTCATCCGGCGGCGCGCAGCTCCACACCGTTCACCTGGCTCAACGGCAGGCGGAAGCGGAACGAGGTGCCCTGGCCCGCTGTGGTCTCCACCTCGATCTGTCCACCCAACACCTCCAGCTCGGAGCGCACCGCGCCCATGCCCACGCCGCGGCCGGAGACCTCCGACACCTCGGAGCACGAGCTCAGGCCGTCGACGAACAGCAGGTCGACGTTCGAGAGCTGCTCGGCCCCAGCGGTGCCGCTTTCCACGGCCTTGGTGCGCAGCACGCTCCAGTCGATGCCGCGTCCGTCGTCAGCGATCTCCAGCACAAACAGTCCACCCTCTTCCTTCGCGGCGAACCGCAGGGTGGGCGTCTGCGCCTTGCCGCCCGCGACGCGCTCCTCGATTCCATCGATGCCGTGGTCGACGGCGTTTCGGACCACATGCACCAGCGACTGCCAGAAGGGCGCGGTCTTGTCGGGGTCGGTCCGAAGGCCCTGGTGGTCCACCTCGACCTCGATCTCACCGCGACCCAGCCGCATCGCCAGCGCCTTGGCCTGTTCGGCCATGCGGGTGAGCCGACGCTCCACCGGCTCCAGCTTGAGCGCCTGGATGCTGGCGGCGATCTCAGCATGGGGCCGACGGTCGACCACCGCCTGCAGGATGTCCCGGTACTCCTGGTCGGTGAGCTCGATGGCCCGCTCGTCGCTGGAGCCGAGCAGCTCGGCGCAGATGCCACGAATGCGCTCCCAGGTTCCGACCAGCTCGGCCCGCCCCTCGGAGGAGAAGGGCTCTCCGGTCTCTTCGGCGTGGGACTCGAGGGTGTGGCAGATGTCGACCATCGACTGCAGGCCGTAGAAGCCGGCGTTGCCCTTCAGCGTGTGGACGAGACGCTTCTCGGTCGCGTCGTTCTCCGTGCCCGCATCGATGGTGCGCACGATGCGCTGGGCATCCGCGACGAACTCGACGACCGCCAGTCGGTCCCGTGCAATGCGCTGGAAGAGGGCCAGGACCTCCTTCTGAGACGTCTCGGCGAGCTCGCGCTCCACCTCGGAGGTGATGTCGGTGGAGACCACCAGCATTCCGAGGAAGGCGTCGTCTTCACGCAGCACCCGATAGCGAAGCGCGATGTGGCGTCCGCCCAGGTCGAGGCGTTGAGGGAGCTGCTCGATGAGCACCTCGTCCGGCATGAAGCCCTCCATGATGGAGTCCCAGCCGATGTCGAACCAGGTCTGCGCGTCCGGGCTCAGCGAAGCGAGCTGGTCGGAGAAGCGACCCGACGGGACAGCTGCACCGAACATGCTCTCGAAGGCCGCGGAGCGCTCGGTGCTCATGCGCCCCTCGGCGTCCAGAGTGACGAGCCCCTGGTCGACATTGGCGAGCAGTCGGGCCACCTCCTCCTGCCGCCGGCGAATCTCCGACTGCGCAGCGCCGAAGATGGCCGCCAGCTTCTGCCCATAGGCGATGACGCCCGCCACCATGAGAATCATCAGCCCCAGCAGGCCATAGGCGCCGTACTGCAGGCGGTCGGCAGACGCGAGCTGCGTGGCGAACATGTGCTCCTGCTGGGCCTGCACCTGGGAGGTCAGGTTTGCCAGCGACTCGCTGGTGTCCGCGAGCTGGCGGTCCATCAGAGCCATGATGGTGCCCGCCTTCTCGACATCATTCACCCGGAAGGCGTCGAAGATGCCCCGGGCGGATCCCATCATCGCCGTGAAGCTGTCATGGGCGGCATCGAGGTCCCGAAGCATGTCGGCCTGGTGCTGGGCCGGCACGTTGGTCTGAATCTCGGCGCGCGCGGCCTTCCATCGCTGCTCGAAGTCGGCTTCGTACTCCGCGAGGCGCTTGGACTCACCGGGGATGTCCCGGTTCTCGAAGACGTCGTTGCCAGGGCCATTCCCGAGCGTCGCCACCCGGGACAGCCCCGCGTAGGCGCCAGACCGGTCTGCTGCAATCCGACTCTCCGCGACGGCCGCTCGGTAGCTGTCCAACAGCAGGTAGTTGAGGCCGACGGCCGCCAACACGCTCGCTACGGAGAATGCGCCAAGCGCGTTGTACATGGTCTGCCAGCGGGGGCTCGAAGTCGACTCGGACATGGTGGGTCTCCCAGCTTCTCGGGGGTTGCACGCGGACGTGGCCCCCCGTCGGACTGCGTAGGGGACCTTTCAGCGAAATCGACTTTCAGAATCGGATCTCTCCGATCGCCCCCCCTCCGGCAGGCTGGTCTCCACGCCCAATGCCGAGTCGGCATCCCCTCAGCCAGTGGCAAGGCCGTTCAGCCAGAGCACGCGGCAGCCCAGCGCAATGAGCACCACCCCCGCCCCCCGCATCGCCCAGGGGCCCGCCAGCCGACCGGCGGCCTGGCCCACGCGACCCGCCACGACAGCCAGAACGGCCGTCACCAGGCCGATGATGCCCACCGAGATGCCAACCGGCAGGTCGAGCGCAGGCAGAGCCACCCCCGCCACGAGCGCATCGATGCTGGTGGCGAGCGCCATTCCGACGAGGGCCCAGGCCGTGGGATCGGGCGCGCGCGGGCTCTCCTCGGGCTCCTCCAAGGCCATCTTCGCCCCCACCACCACGAGCAGGCCGAAGGCCACCCAGTGATCCCATCCCGACGCAAAGGACGCCAGCTGAGCTCCGCCGATGGCTCCCAGTCCCGCCATCGCCGACTGCGCAAGCCCGAATGCGACCGCCGACCGCAGCACCGCGGAGGTCGAGCTGCCCGAGGCGCCCAGGGCCGCCGCCACCGCAGCGGCGTCGATGGCCAGGGCAATGGCCAGGACCGTGGCCTCGACCCAGACCATCACAGCGCCTCTTTGGAGAAATCGGGCCGCCGGGCGTAACGCTTCGGGCCCCACGCGGAACACACAAGGCAGAAGGAGGCAATCATGTCCAAGCTCTTCCCCGCCAACGAAGGCACCATCGACCGCACCATCCGCATCATCCTCGGCCTCGGGCTGCTCTCGCTGCTCGCGCTCGGACCGGTTCCGGGGTGGGGACTCGCCGGCCTGCTGGGCCTTGTGCCGCTGGCCACCGGTGCCCTGGGCTCCTGCCCGCTGTACACTCTCGCCGGATTCAGCACCAGGTCCACATGACGCCCCCCCCCACCGAGGACCACCTGCTGCAGCGTGCGGCTGCGGGCGACCGTCAGGCCTTCGACGACTTCGTCGTGGCCACGGCGCCTGCCGTCTGGCGTCTGCTGAGGCGACTCACCGCAAGCGAAGCGGTCGCCGAAGACGTCATGCAGGAGACCTTTCTCGGTGCATGGCGGGCCGCACCCACCTGGCGGGCCGAGGGGGCTGCGCGGACCTGGCTCCTTGGCCTTGCACGGCGACAGGCCGCTCGAAGCTGGCGCCGCAGAGCGGGAGAACCCCGACACCACGAGTCCCTGGGCAAGCTGGCGCTGGCAGCGGGATGGGGCGACGACCCCGAGTCCCTTGCCGCCCGCTCCCAGGACCGTTCGCGGCTGCTTCGGGCGGTCGCCACGCTGCCCGCACCCGACCAGGAGGTCATCGTGCGGTGCGATCTGGAGGGACTCAGCCCATCCGAGCTTGCTGCGGAGCTGGAGCTGGAGGCGGGCACGGTGCGGGTGAGACGGCATCGGGCCCGCCTGCGGCTCCTCGGGGCACTACGCGCGGAGGTCGGAGATGGATGAACGACACATCGGTGGCCTGTGGTGCCATCAGGTGCTGGAGCTGCTCGATGTCTTCGTCGAGCAAGACCTGTCCCCCACCATGCTGGCAGCGGTGCGGCAACATGTGGCCGACTGCGATGCCTGTGCGCGGTTCGGTGCAGCCTACGCCCTGCTGGTGCAGGAGATGCAGAAGCCAGTGGAGCCCGAGCTGGATGCCGAGCGCCTCGCGCGGCTGCGGCAACGTGTGCGCGAAGATGTCTGAGGGTCGCTGCAGCAGACTGTGGCGTCCGCCTCGAAGAGGAGCAGGCAAGCGCCACTCAAGACGCAAAAGGGGCGCTCCCCACACTGGAGAGCGCCCCGTTCCTCAGACTGCGTGGCTCAGGCGGCGGCCTTGCCCGTGAGAGCAGCGAGGATGGCCTGCATGGAGTCCTTGGCGTCGCCAAAGAGCATGCGGGTGTTCTCGTTGAAGAACAGCTCGTTTGCCACACCCGCGTAGCCCATGCGCATCGACCGCTTGAAGACGATGACGTCGGTGGACTTCCAGACCTGAAGGACCGGCATGCCGTAGATGGGCGAGTGCGGGTCGGTCTCGGCGCCGGGGTTGACGATGTCGTTGGCGCCGATGACGAGCACGAGGTCGGTCTCGGGGAGGTCTTCGTTGATCTCCTCCATCTCCAGCACGGTGTCGTAGGGGACACCGGCCTCGGCGAGCAACACGTTCATGTGGCCCGGGAGGCGACCGGCGACGGGGTGGATGGCGTAGCGCACCTCGATGCCCTTCTTGCGAAGGCCGTCGCTGAACTCGCGGACGAGGTGCTGGGCGCGGGCGACCGCCATGCCGTAGCCGGGCACGATGACGATGGACTTGGCGTTCTTGGCGAGGTCTGCCACTTCACCGGCGTCGGTCTGGTTGCAGTCGTCGGCGGACTTGGCCTCGCCTTCGACCGGGGGAGCCGCACCGGCGTCGGTGCCGAAGCCACCGAAGACGACGTTCCAGATGGACCGGTTCATCGCCTTGCACATGATGTAGCTGAGGATGGCGCCCGACGAGCCCACGAGGGCGCCGGTGACGATGAGGAGGTCGTTGCTCAGCATGAAGCCGGCCGCTGCTGCCGCCCAGCCGGAGTAGCTGTTGAGCAGGGAGACGACGACGGGCATGTCGGCGCCACCGATGGCCATCACGAGGTGCCAGCCGATGCCGAAGGCCACCGCGGACATGATCATCAGCAGGATGAAGCCGAAGGCCGACACGCCGCCTGCGCCGATGGACATCTCGATGAAGGGCCAGACCAGGATGAGGCTGCCGAGCACGGCGCCCAGGTTGATCATGTGGCGGTTGGGCAGCAGCAGGGGCTTGCCCGACACGCGGCCGTTGAGCTTGGCCCACGCGACCACCGAGCCTGTGAAGGTGATGGCGCCGATGAAGACACCCACCCAGATCTCGATGAGGTGGACATTGAAGGCCGCACCCGAGGCCTGTCCGCCGTGGGGGTGCAGGTAGGACGACCAGCCCACGAACACCGCGGCGAGGCCGACGAAGCTGTGGAGGATGGCGACCAGCTCGGGCATCGCGGTCATGGCGACGCGGATGGCGAGCACCGCACCGATGGCGGCACCGATGGCGATGGAGCCGTAGACCAGCACCTGGGCCGTGGGGTTCCACGACATGAACTGGGCGTCGAGCATCGTGGCGAAGATGGCGAGCACCATGCCTGCGATGCCGTAGAGGTTGCCCTTGCGGGCGGTCTCCTGGGTGGCGAGGCCGCCGAGGCTGAAGATGAACAGCACAGCGGCGACGACGTAGAGGACGGTGGGCATGCTCTGGGCGTTTTCAAGCATGGCTCAGGCCTCCTTTCGGAACATGGAGAGCATCCGCTGGGTGACCCAGAAGCCACCGGCGATGTTGATGCTGGCGACCAGCATGGCCACTGCACCGAGGAGAGTGGCGAGGCTGACCTCACCCGAGGACGCCTGCAGGATGCCGCCGACGATGATGATGCCGCTGATGGCGTTGGTGACCGACATGAGCGGAGTGTGGAGCGCCGGGGTGACGTTCCAGATGACCTGCCAGCCGATGAAGCAGGCGAGCACGAAGACGGTGAAGTGCTGCATGAACTCGGGCGGGGCGTAGAGGCCGATGCCGAACATGGCCGCCACACCCACCACCGCGGTGATGAGGCCGCTCATGAAGCCGCCGCTCTTCGCGACCGGGGCGGGCTTGTGGGCCTCGACCTCCTTCTTCGCTTCGGGCTTGGGCGGCGGCTGCATGGCCACCCGGGCCTTCTCTTCGACCTCGGGGGGGCACGGCCAGGTGACCTCCCCCTCGTGGGCGACCAGAGCCTTGCGGACGACGATGTCTTCGAGGTCGACCTTGAAGTCGTCGTGCCGGCCCATGTCGTCGAGGAGATGGGTGAGGTTGGTGCTGAAGAACTGGCTGGCGTGGGAGGCGAGCCGGGAGGTCATGTCGGTGTAGCCGATGACCGTGACGCCATCGTGGACGACGACGCGCTCGGCCTCGGTGACCTCGCAGTTGCCACCCTGCTCGGCAGCGAGGTCGACCACGACGCCACCGGGCTTCATGATCTCCACCATGTCCTTCGTGAACAGGATGGGGGCCTTCTTGCCGGGGATGAGGGCCGTGGTGATGACGATGTCGAGGTCCTTGGCCTTTTCGCGGAACAGCGCCATCTCGGCCGCGATGAACTCGTCGGACATGATGTTGGCGTAGCCGCCGGCCGACTCACCCTCGCCCATCTCCACGTCGAGGAGAAGGAAGCGGGCACCGAGGCTCTCGACCTGCTCCTTGACGGCGGGGCGGACGTCGAAGCTGTAGACCTCGGCGCCCAGACCGCGGGCTGCAGCGATGGCGGCGAGGCCGGCGACACCGGCGCCGATGACGAGCACCTGGGCGGGACGGGTGCGGCCCGCGGCGGTCATCTGGCCCGCGAAGAAGCCGGCGTAGTGGTGCGAGGCTTCGATGACGGCGCGGTAGCCGGCGATGTTGGCCATCGACGACAGGACGTCCATCTTCTGGGCGCGGCTGATGCGGGGCACCTGGTCGAGGGCCAGCGCGGTGACCTTGCGGTCGGCGTAGCGCTTGAGGAGCGCCTCCTTGCCGGCCGGGAACACCAGGCTGACGAGGACGGCCCCTTCCTTGAGGCGGTCGACCTCGTGGGTGTCTTCGCCCTCATCTCCGCCACTGAGGGCGAGGGGGGCGCGGACCTTGAACACCACGTCGGAACCCCAGGCGTCGTCGCCGGTGGGGTCGATGGTGGCGCCTGCGGCCTCGTAGGCGCTGTCCTGGATGCTGGCACCGGTCCCCGCTCCAGCCTCGATCACCACCGTGTAGCCCCACTTGATGAGCTTCTTGACGGTATCGGGCGTAGCGGCGACCCGGCGCTCACCGGGACAGGACTCCCTGGGTACACCGAGCTGCATGAAATCTCCTTCGGGCGCGACGCACGGGCGAGGGGGAGGGCCTGTCTCCGGTGGACTCCACCGAGGTCGGGGGTCGCGGAAGCGGCGGCTCGGGCCCGTGCGTGGCGCGGCCCGGTATCCGGCTCGATCCACATCGATCCACCTGAAGCCGGGCGGCATCTGCAAAGTCCAAGGTCGACAAAGGGGTGGCAAGGCCTCCTCGGACCCGACCACGGGGATAGAGGCCGAGGACATGGGGGCCACCCCGACGCTCGAGCGCCCCAGTTCCAGGGACCGTGCCGTCGGGGACACGCGTGCCCCACCCGACCCGAGAGCCCCCTCATGGACGCCACTCCCGAGACCCAGGGCGACGCACAGCGCCTGCTGGCAGACGCCCCTTCCCTCCCCTTCGACCGCATCCGTCCCGCCGACATGGTGGCTGCAGCCGAAGTTGTCCTCGCGGAAGGAGAGGCTCTGCTGACCGCGCTCAGCTCTGGCAAAGAAGGCGCCTCAGGCAGTCCCGACCTGATGCAGACCCTTGAGCGCCACTACGACCGCTTCGGACGGGTGTACGGGCTGGCCAGCCACTTCCAGAGCACGAGCGACAGCCCGGAGTGGCGGTCAGCCTGGTCGGAAGTGCAGCCCCGTCTCACCGACTTCTCCTCCCGCTGGGGCCAGAGCCGGGACGTGATGGCCGCCCTGGAAGCCATCGACAACACGCCCGAGCCCGACCGTTCCGCCGCCCGCCAGCGCCTGCTCGACGCCCTGCTGCTGTCGATGCGACTCGCCGGGGTGGCGTTGGAAGGCGCGTCGGCCGAGCGCTTCCGGGACATCCAGGTGGAGCTCGCGGGCCTGAGCACCCGCTTCGCCCAGACCACGCTCGACAGCCGCAAGGCGTGGTCCCACCTCATCACCGAGCCCGGCGGCGTCGATGGCATGCCCCGCAACTGGCGTCAGCTCACCGCCGCCCAGGCCAGAAAGAACGGTCACGAAGGCGCCGACGCCGACAGCGGCCCCTGGTGGGTCACCCTGGACCACGCCATCGCGGGTCCGGTGCTCCAGCACGCCAGAGACCGTTCGCTTCGAGAGCGCGTGCGACGGGCCTGGCTGCGGGTCGGCGCCGACGCCCCCCACGACAACAGCCCCACCCTCCGGCGCATCCTGGCCCTCCGTCAGGAGAAGGCGGGCCTGCTCGGCTTCGAGACCTACGCCGACCTCTCGCTGGCCTCCAAGATGGCCGAGAGCGTCGACCAGGTGCTCGCGCTCACCAACAGGGTGGCCGAAGCCGCGCGTCCGCTTGCCAACACTCAGGTGGCCGGACTGCAAGACCGCGCAAAGGCGGCGGGCGCGCCCGAGGGCGTCGAGGGCTTCCAGGTGTGGGACGAGCGCTTCTGGTCTGAACGAGACCGAGAGGAGCGGGTGGGCCTCACCGACGACGACCTGCGCCCCTACTTCGCCTTCGACAATGTGCTCCAGGGCCTCTTCGAGCTGGTGGACCGCTTGATGGGTGTGCGCTTCCAGGCCGCCGATGTGCCCACCTGGCACCCCGACGTCCAGGCCTTCCACCTGCTGGATGCCCACCAGAATACCCGCCTGGCCACCGTCTACGTCGACCCATACTCCCGCCCCGAGACCAAGCGCTCGGGCGCCTGGATGATGCCTCTGGTGGGCCGCAGCAAGGCCCTGGGCGCCGACGGACAGCCCCGCAGGCCCATCGCCGCCATCTGCTGCAACCAGTCCCCGCCGGTCGACGGCGTGCCCTCTCTGATGTCGTTCCGTGAGGTCAGCACCCTGTTCCATGAGATGGGACACGCGCTGCACCACCTGCTCGCCGAGGCCGATGACGTGCGCCAGGCGGGCGTCGATGGGGTGGAGTGGGACGCCGTGGAGCTGCCCAGCATGTTCCTCGAGTGCTGGGTCTACCACCGCCCCACCCTCAACCGCCTGGCCCGGCACCACGAGACCGGCGAGGGGCTGTCCGACGACATCATCGACCGCCTGCTCGCCGGCCGTACCCACATGGGCGGCACCCACCTGCTCGCCCAGGCCGGCTACAACCGCCTCGACCTCGCCGTCCACCGCATGGCCCTCGACGACGACACCGACGCCGCGGCGGTACACACCGTGGCCAACGCCGAGCTCGAGGCCACCCGCGCCCTGCCTCCCCTTCCCGAAGACCGCATGCTGTGCAGCTTCTCGCACCTCTTCGCGGGGGGCTATGCCGCCGGCTACTACTCCTACATGTGGGCGAGCGTGCTGGCCCGAGACGCCTACGCCGCCTTCACGGAGCTCGGTGGAGACACCGATGCCGAGGCCGCTCTCGGCCGACGCTGGCGCCACGAGGTGCTGGCACCGGGCGGCAGCGTACACCCCATGGAGCTGTTCCAGCGCTTCCGAGGCCGCGCCCCCTCCGAGGCCGCCGCCCTCGCCTGGCACGGCGTCCCCGTTTCCGACTCAGCAGGAGCCTGACCATGACCATCGAGCTGTTCTGGGGCAGCGGCAGCATGCCCGCCTGGCGCGCCGTTCTCGGCTTCGCCTTCAAGGGAGCCCCCTACACCTCTCGCCGCTTGTCCTTTTCCGACCGCGAGCCCCGCAGCGACTGGTACCGGGCCATCAACCCGCGCGCGAAGGTGCCCTGCGTGCGGGAAGGCGAGGTGGTGGTCAACGAGTCCCTGGCCATCCTGGCGTGGCTCGACCAGCGCTTTCCAATGGGTCCGTCGCTGTTCGGCGACGACGCCGCGCGCACCGGCCGGGTGTGGGCGGCGTGCCTGGAATACGAAAACCACGGTGACCCCGCCTTTTCAGCGGTCGCGCGCCCCCTGCTGTTCGGCATGGCCCCCGAGGTGGGCTCCCTCGAGCACGCCGCCGAGATGACTGCCGAGGAGCTGGGCCTGCTCACCGAGCGGGTGGGAGACGGCGCCGCAATCGTCGGAGATACCCTCAGCGCGGCCGATCTGGTGTGGTACTGCGCGCTGCGTCGGCTCGACCGGGCGCTGTCGAGGGAGCGGGCGAAGCCCCACGAGCTGGGCCTGTTCCCCATCCTGGAGAAGAACCCCGGCCTGGTGGACTGGGCGCGCCGCATCGAGTCCATCTCGGGCTTCGCCGACACGGTGCCGCCGCACTGGCTCGAGGGCGACGACCCGATGCCGACTGCACTGCGGTAGATCCCACGGCGCTGTCGTGCCCAGCCCGTTGACCGCGTCGCAATCTCCACCGCGGTCCATCCGTCATCGCCAGGCTGTGCCGTCGAGGCGGCTGCCGGGGGACTGGTCCGCCACCGCCTCCGGGATCCGGTCGTGGCGTTCGAGCTCGGATGCGGCGTCGCCGTCGACCGCACGGTTCCAGGACACTCCGGTCACGCTGCCCGACCATTGCACGCTGTCGTGGAGGGCACCGTCGACATCGGTCAGGGTGAGCGTGTCGCCGCCGTTGTTGAGCGACAGGCGCCCCGACTCCGTGACGCGCGCCCCGGACACGTCGCTGTGGTCGCCCTGGTCGTAGAGGACCACCGCCTCACCGGGCAACAGCACCGGCGGACCGAAGGTGTGGCAGGTGCCGGACGCATCGCAGAGCGTGAAGCCAGAGGGGTCGAGGGGCGTGGTGCCGGCATTGACCAGCTCCACAAATTCCTGGCCTGCGTCGGTGCCATCGGGATCGGGCATCAGCTCGTTGATCACGAACCGCTCGGGGGACGGGCCGAGGGACCACGGTCGGCCATCGAGCCGGCGTCCCGGGCTCGCTGCGGTGCCGTCAGCGGTGAGCGCCGCGTGGTCGTCGGGGGCGGAGGACGGGTCGCCGTCGAGGGTGCGGTTGAGGCTCCCGGCAGCTCGCGTCGGCCGGAGCGTGAAGACGTCCACCTGCTCGCCATCCGGAGCGATCAGCGACAGTGAACCGCTCTGGCCGAACCACAGCGGACGGTCCGCCACGGCGTCGCCCCGGGTCCGGCCGTTCCAGCGAGGGCCGACCAGGAGCACAGCGTCGCCCGAGGCCAGCTTGGTGGGACCGAAGGCATGCACCAGCCCACCATCTTCGCGCTCCAGCCGCCAACCATCGAGGTCCATGCGCTCGCCCGTGAGGGACACCAGCTCGACAAAGCGGTCGCGCCATCCCAGGCCCCCCTGCGGGTTGCGCACCTCGTTGATGGCGACGGTGCCCAGCCAGGCGCTGACAGTGGGGGGCGGACCACACACCTCGGGCACCTCGCCGGAGAAGTCGGGGTGGACGGTGGCGACGTCCAGCAGGTCACAGAAGTGGTCCATCATGGGCTCGGCAAGCGACGGAGACTCGATGTACACGAGGTTTTCGTCGTTGTCCCCCGTGCCGGCATTCGACCAGTTCATCGAGCCGCTGATGACGGCCACGTCGGCGGTCCCCGGATCTGCGATGAGCACCTTGTGGTGGAGCTTTCCGCCCGAGAAGCCCGAGGCGTTGCCGTTGCCGTCGATCAACACCGGCACCCCGGCCTCGGCCAGCGTCTCGTCCACCGACCAGGCGCCGTTGGCCTGGCTCTCGTCGAAGATGCCCACCACGTCCACCCCGCGCGCGACGGCCCGCTCCAGGGCATCCGACACGTCGGTGTGGGTGAACGAGAACACCATGAACACGACGGTGTGGTCGGCATTGTCGATTGTGTCTACCACCACCTCGATGGGGTCGTGGGTGGGCGAGAAGTGCCACTCGAGCTGGCCGTCCTCCAGGGCGATGGCGCGGGTGGTGGCGGCGGTCTTGCCCCGTCCGAACTCACCGCCGTACATCTGCTCGAACTCGTGGGTGTAGGCCGCGGCCATGTCGGTGGAGGCGACGATGATGGCGTGGTTGTCGTTGCGATTCAGGCCGTTGTGGCTGACGTTGGTGGAGCCCGTCCAGACCGCCTGCTCGTCGGCCACCACGAACTTGTGGTGCATGATTCGGTCCCCGGCCCGACGGCTCACGATGGGGATTCCCGCGGCGTCGAGGGCGAGGTAGCCGGCGTCGTGGGCCTCATCGCCGTCCCCCACCATCCGCACATCCACGCCGCGGTCCCAGGCGTCTTCCACCGCGGTGATGACCTCGGGGAGGTCGAACTCGTACAAGGCGAGGTCGAGGGTGGTGGTGGCGGCCTCGATGAGATCGACCAGTGCATCGTCGAGCTCGGTGTCCTGCTCTTGTCCCGGGGCCGTGCCGGGGTCGGTCCACCAGATGTCGACGCCGCCTTCGGTGGACAAGGCACCGGGGAGGTCGAGCGGGGGCGCGGGCTGGGCTGGTCGGCAGGCGATGGCAAAGGAGAGGAGGGGGAGGACCCGACGCATCTGCGTCTCCATGAAGGCGGTGCAGCCCGCTGCGGGCCGCGTGTGCCGGGGGAGACGGATGGAGGACGGCCGCGCGTGAGGGCTGGACTTGCCGTTGGCGCGGCTACCCCACGAGCAACGCCGCCCCCGAGCCCAGCGCGAACAGGACCACCAGGGGGTTGAACAGGGCGTCATCCCACATCGAAAACTCCGTGCCACGCACCGTCTTCGACAAGCCGACATACCGACCATCGCCGGCGGCCCGCGCCAGCATCCCGACTCCGGCAAGTCCCACCAGCACCCGTGCCCAGTCGGGCGCGAGACCAGTGGCGGTCCACAGCACCAGGCCTGCGAGCAGTGCGAGGGCCACGGCGACGCCGGACGAGGCCCAGGCCGGCGGACGGAAGAGGCGGGTCCCGTCGACCTGAGCCGGCAGCGCGGCGGACAGGCCTTTGCGGCCACCCGATGCCCAGTAGACGTGCACCCCCGCGACGACCGCGAGCGCCAGCACAGTGACCCCCACACAGGCCCACAACAACGGCGCGACCAACGCGCCCGAGAGGGCCAGCCCACCGATGCCCACGCCCAGGAACAGCGGCCAGGACAGGTGACCCCGCAACATCACGAAGACGACCGCGGCCGACGAAAGACCCAGCACGGCCACGGACGCGCCCACCGGGGCGCCCACCAGCACAGCGGCCAGCGCGACCCAGGCCATCGAGGTGAGGTGCCACGCGAAGCGCAGCAGGCGCTCCATCGCCCAGCGAGGCGCCGGCTCACGCCACTCCGCGGCAAACAACGGAGCCAGCACGAGCCGCTCTCCCAACACCGAGTGCGCGCCTGCGAGCAGGAGCAGGCAGGCGGCGGAAAGCAGGGCGAATCCACTCATCACAGCCTCCATACGGCAGCGTATGTTTCTTCCATACGGTAGCGTATGCTTCCCCCGTACGCAAGCAGGACGCATGGCCAGGCTCACCGCACAAGACTGGACCGACGCCGCACTCATGGCCCTCGCCGAGCAGGGCCCCAAGGCGCTCTCCGTGGAGCCGCTCGCCCGGCGGTTGAAGGTCACCAAGGGCAGCTTCTACCACCACTTCCAGAACCGGAAGGCGCTGCAGGACGCCGTTCTCGACCGATTCACCGAGGCCTCCACCGAAGCCATCATCGCCCGCACCGACGCCGCCTCCGACGCCCCTTGGGGTCGTCTCGAGGCCCTCATGCACACCGTCTTCACCCCCGACCCCACCCACGAGCGGATCGAGTCGGCCATGCGCGCCTGGGCCGCCCACGCGCCCGAGGTGGCCGAGGTGATGGCCAGAATCGATACCCGTCGGGTGCGGTATGTGGCCGACCTGCTCGTGAAGGCCGGCCAGCCCCGGGAAGTGGCCGATTCCCGCTCGGGCTTGCTGTACCGGGTGCTCATCGGGGAGGCGACCTGGGCCGCAGCGGGAGGTCCCCGGCTCGGCACGGACGACCTGAGACAGCTCGCCCGGATGCTCGGGGCACCGGGGGACCGCCCGCCGCCCATTCCGAATTCGCCAGATGAGGTCACCGCGGACTGGCTCACGCGCGCCCTTCGCAGCGGCGGGCTCCAAGATGCTGTAGTGGACAGTGTTTCCGTCGAGCCCGTCGATGGAGAGGGACTCACGGCCCAGGTGCGTCGACTGCGCCTGACCGGGACAGCTCCCCAGACCTTGATCTTGAAGCTCGCGCGCCCGGAACCCCGCTGGTTCGCGGATGCCTGCGCCGAGGTGCAGGTCACCGAGCTGCTGGCCGCAGCCGACAGTCCCCTCGCCCCCCGCTGCCGCTTCGCCCGCACCGATGCCAGGACCCGGCGCGCCGTGCTGCTCCTCGACGACGCCCCCGGCCATCACCCCCGAAGTGGCTTGTCTGCCGCAGACCTCGACCGGCTGCTGCACCAGCTCGCCGCCCACCACAGCAGCTGGTGGGACTCCCCTCGCCTCGACGCCCTGGGTCGACCCCGCCGCCATGTACCCGAGGCGCGCCTCGCCGAATGCTGCGGACGGCTCGCCGCGCGGTGGCACGACCTCGTCGACGGCACACCGCCACCGGGCCTGGACCGCATCCGCGACACGGTGGAAGCCCTCCTTCCCACCTTGCCGTCGGTGATTCGACTCCTGGACGCAGGCCCCCGCACGCTGGTCCACCGTGACCTCCACGTCGACAACCTGCTGGTACACCCCGACCGCATCACGGTCCTCGACTGGAGCGAAGGCCGCCCCGACCACCCGCTCAAGGACCTCGCCTGGGTGCTCGGCACCGCCGCCGCCACCGACACCCTCGCCGACGCCCCCGTGCCCTGGCTGGTGCGCTACCACCACCTCCTGGGTCCGCTGCTTCCATTCGAGGCGCTGGTGCGGGGCTGGGCTCCCGCCATGCTCTGGCTGGTGTGTACCGAGGCCCGCTTCCTCGCCGACCACCTCGCCCGACACGGTCGCCTCACCGGCATGGTGGCCGCCCACTGGGACCGCCTTCGCGACGCCGCAGCCCACTCGCTTCCTGGCCCGCATCCCCACGGACTCTGCGTGGCACAGCTGCAGATGGGGCGCACCGTCGCAGACAACCTGCCGGCCATCGAAGCCGCCCTGGAAGCGGCGACCGACCCGCTCGTCTTGTTCCCGGAGCTGGCGTTGACGGGCTTTCACGCCGGCCTGCCCGAGGTGGCCGACCCAGTCGAGCTGGAGCGCGCCGTCGCCCGCCTCGATGCCCGGGTGCAGCGACTGGGGCGTGCGGCTGTGGTGGGCTCGCCCTGGCGGGTGAAGGGCGAGTGGCGAAACCGCGCGTGGGTGCTCCGTCCGGGCCATTCGCCGCTGGCGGTGGACAAGGTGGGCTTGACCCCGAGCGAAGCCCGCTTCTTCAGTCCAGGCGAGCGTGGGCCCGTCTGGGACTGGGCCGGACGTCGCTACGCGGTCGCCTTCTGCCGCGAGGTGGAGGACGTGGACCTGCTGGCCGACGCCTGGAGCGACGTCGAGGTGGTGCTGTGGCCGGGCTACATGGGCTGGCCAGACGACGGCGAGTCCGCGGCAGAGGCCCTGTCGACCGGCCTGCACGCGGCGGTGGTGCAGTGCAACTGGCCTGGTGGGCTCAACCCGGTGTCGATGCCGATGGGCGGCAGCCAGGTGTGGGACCGCAGGGGCCGGCTGGTCGCCGCGCTGCCCCGAGACCGGGCCGGCGTCTGGTCGGTGAGCACGTCATCGTGGGCCACCACACCTCAGTAGCTGCACACGCTGCCGTCCCAGAAACCCTCGCAGAGCTCCGCGTGGAAGTCCCCCGCCACGACGAGCAGGTGGCCGGCGGACGAGCGGGCGTCGAGCTCCACCGAGCCCTCGATCCGGCTGCCATCATTGACCGACACGATGGTGAGGCCATCGACGCCCTGGTCATAGGCATCCGCCCCCACCGTCAGCGTGGCGCATCCCGCCCCGAGTCCCTCGCCCGCCGCCTCCGCCGGCAGCCCGCCCGCAAAGTCGAAGGGAACGACACAGGTGGCGGCCAGAGCCGTCCCGTCGACCTCTCCGCTGTAGACCAGCGCCAGCTTGAAGCCGTCTGCATCCTCGGTCAGTCGCGCCTGACCGGCGATGAGCTCGACCGCCTGGCCGGTGTACGGCGCCTCGGGAGCCCCCCCAGACAAGACCAGGGTCATCCAGAAGGGTCCGGCCGGTGCGGTGTCTCCGGTGTCCACGGCGGTGTCGGCGCTATCAAGAGTGTCCGTGCCAGCGGTGTCCTGGCCGAGGTCCCGTTGAATCACGTCGGTCCCCTCGGTGTCCTTGCCGCCGCACCCGACGAGCAGCAGCAGCGCGTACATCTGTCGCATCATGCACCCCGCTCGCGCCAGGCCGGGAACTGCTCGCCCCGTGCCGCCGTCACGATGCCGTTTTCGCCCGCACCATCATCGCTTTCCGGCTCGCAGAGGTAGACGGCCACAGCACCGAGCGGCTGGTCGGTGGACACCCGACACCACCCGTCGGGAATGACGTGCTGGCGCTCATTCCAGGAGACGTCGAGGGAACCGTAGGCCGAGGCCTCCAGGATGCGACGGCCGGCCTCGCTGCCCGACGACTCCACGGTGGCCACCTCCACCTCGCAGGGTCCTTCCGCCGGGGTGACGGTGAGGCCATGCAACCGCAGGTGGGCCGCCAAGGGAGGGGGCACGAGGTAGGCCGCGGGTCGGTCCACCACGACCTCGCCCACAAAGCGTGCAAGATGAGGAAGGGTGACCTCGGTGGGGGTGCCTGACAGCGTTCTCGGGGTGCAGGTGGGGATCCGCACGGGCGCGTGTCGGCGCTCGAGGCGGTAGCGCACGGCGACCTGTTCGGGGGGAGTCTGGCTGGTGGCCACCACCTGCAGGATGTCGTCGGCGTGGCGTCCGGCCCAGGCCAGGGTCTCGAGCTGCCAGGCCGAGGCGGTCTGCACCCGACGCTCGAAGGGCAGGTAGGAGTAGCACTCCAGGAGGAGGTCGAGACGATTGGTGAGGCCGCGGTAGTTGCTGCCGAAGCGGGGGTGGTGCGGGTAGGTCATCCAGCCCTCGGCGACCGGTGCACCGGGGTCGGGGAGGACGTCGGCGTCCATGGCGCGTTCATCTTCCACGAAGTTGCCGTACCAGCCCGACTCGAAGCCGCGACGGCGGACCGCCTCGATGACCTCCGGCACCAGGCGCTCGCGCATGAAGGCGATGGGCTCTGGTCGGCCCGAGGCCTCGGTGTGGGGGATGTCCACGGTCATGTCCATGCGGTGCACAGAGCCGTTGGTGGCGTGGTTGTCGAGGGTGAGGTGGGGCTGCCACCGCTGGCACACCCTCTGCTGGAAGGCCCGCATCTCCGGGGTCTGCATCCGCATGTAGTCGCGGTTGAGGTTGATGCCGTGGGACTGGGTGCGGGTCCCGACGACGGGACCGGGCTGGCCGGCGAGTCGGGCGACATCGAGGGCGCGGTTGCGGGGGTCGAGGGCGTCGTTGCCATCGGGGTTGAACAGGGGCACGAACAGGACGGTGAGGTCGTCGAGCAGCCCCGGATACCGGCCATCCAGGAGGTCGCGGACCAGCGCGAGGCTGGCCTCCTTGCCTTCCACTTCACCAGGATGGATGCCGTCGACCACGAGCACGACGGGACGACCGGCCCGCCGCGCCTCGTCGGGAGTCTGCACGCCGTCGGTGGACAGCACCAGCAGCGGCATCGCTCGACCGTGTGGACTGGTGCCGAAGGTCGTGCAGTGCAGGCGGGCGTCGCCGCGGGCATCGAGCGCCTCGACGAAGGCCATCACGTCGGCGTGAAGCGAGGTCTCCCGAAAGCCGCTGGCCTCGGCTCGGGTGCGCAGGGAGGAATCCATCGGGGCTCCGGGGCGATCTGGCGGCTGCCGGCGTTTTGGTAGCATGGCCCACTCCCCTCCTGCTCGAAGACAAGGACCGCCGATGAACCCCGTGACCTGGCAGAAGTGGTTTGAGGTCGGCCACGAGACCATCGACCTCGAGCACCGGACCTTCTTCACGCTGGTGAAGAAGCTGGAGCAACAGGTCGCGCAAGGCGCACCCCACGATGCCCTGCAGCGCACCGTCTCCGAGCTGCTGAAGTACGCCGACTTCCACTTCACGAGCGAAGAGAACGTGATGCTGGAGTACGGCTTCGAGGGCATGGACGCCCACCGTGCCGCCCACCGGCGCCTGTTGTTCAAGCTCCGCGAAGACGCCACGAGCTTCCAGTGGGGGGAGTCCTCTGGCAGCGAGCTGGTGGCCTTCCTCTACCGATGGCTGGTGCAGCACACCATCGAGGAGGACGCCGCCCTCGCAATGGTGGTGAAGCGCGCCAACATGCAGCGCTGGTTCCCCGACGAGGGCTGACCGAGCGGACTCAGGGCTGCAGGCGCACGAGCTCCTCGGCAGCCGCATCCACGAACCAGATGTCGTCGAGCGCGCGGGCCTCGATGCCCATGATGCCCTCGGCGCGGCCAGAGTCGACCCAATCGACGAGCTCGCCATCCATGTCGAAGGCGAAGATGCGTCCGGTCTCGAAGTCGGTGATGAGCATGTGGCCGTCGACGAGGTCGAGGCCGCTCGGCGCGGACATGCCATCCACGTCGGCACCATCGATGAACACGGAGTATTCCACGTTCTCGAGCACATGGTGGTCGACGCCCGGCTCGGTGACCGGCAGCCGGTCGCCTTTGTCCCCCGTCTGGGTGTCGAGCTTGAGGATGCGGTTGGCTCCGGTGTCGACGGCATAGAGCATGCCCGAGTCGTGGTCGATCTCCATGTGGGAGGGCACGTCTTCGAGTCGGGTGACGGAGAGATCCGCCACCTTGCCGATGATGCCGTCGGAGTGGTCGTCGAAGCCGATGTGGTGGTCTTCCACGAAGTCGTAGCGGGCGATGGTCGCATTGAAGCCGTCGTAGACCCAGTAGACGTTCTCGGTCTCCCAGGCGATGCCCATGCAGTTGGGGCTCTCGTGGAGCATGTCGAGGTGGCTGCCGAGGTCGACGTACGTGTCCCACAGGTCGGACAGGTACTCGACCGCGTCGGGGTTGGACTCGCCGAAGATGGCGTGGTCGGCGCTCCAAAGGGTGGGCCCCATGAAGTCGTTGGGCCGGGCCCGGTCGTTGTAGGTGTTGCGCGACTCCTGGCAGGTGCCGAAGGTGCGGGCGTCGCTGTCCGCGAAGGTGACCGCGCCCATGGCGATGCTCGACACCTCCTCGAGGAAGTGGAAGCCGTAGGGGTCGGTGCGCATGTCGGAGATCTGGTCGGCCTCTCCGACATTGGAGAAGATGGTGGCGGAGTCGTTTTGACGGTTGACCACCCAGAGCTCGCCCTCCACGTCGGGGTTGAAGGCGAGATCGCGCGGGGTGCGCAGCCCATCGGACTTCACGGCGACCACGGTGACGGTCACCGCGCCGATGTCGTGGGCCGTGGAACCAAGCGCGGCCACACCTTCGGGCTCGGGCTCGGGCTCCCCGGAGTCTTCGGTGCCGGACTCCCCGGTGGTGCCCTCGTCGCCACCTGCGTCATCCTTGGTGTCGTCGCACGCGAACAGGAACAGAGGAAGGACTAGCGACAAGGCACGCATCTGGCACTCCGGGGCTGGGGACCGTCCACGAGGGCGGTATCGAGCGCACGGTAGGTTGACGCGCGCAGGCCCGCAAGCCTCCGGAACGGTTGTTGACGCTTCTCCCAACAACCGCGGAGGCCTTGCCGACCGCCCTCTCCCTAGAACGGGATGTCGTCGTCGCCAAAGGGCATGTCACCACCGCCGCCGCCCGCGGGTGCCTGGGATCGACCCCCGCCGCCCCCGCCGCCACTGGAGTAGCCCCCGCCGCCACCCGACGAACGGCCGCCGCCACCACCGCCCGAGTAGCCACCGCCACCGCCGCCCGAGTAGCCACCGCCATCGCCGTCCTGTCGACCGCCGAGGAACCGCAGCACATCGCAGACCACCTCGGTGGACCAGCGGTCGCGGCCTTCCTTGTCCTGCCACTTGCGGGTCTGCAGGCGGCCCTCGATGAAGACCTGACGGCCCTTCTTGAGGAAGCGACCGGCGTTCTCCGCAGTCTTGCCGAAGCAGACGACGGTGTGCCACTCGGTGTGATCATTCCAGTTGCCATCGCGGTCGCGGCGGCGCTCGCTGGTGGCGAGCCGCAGGTTGCCGACGGACGTGCCGCTGGCGGTGGTGCGAATCTCGGGATCGCGGCCGAGGTTGCCGACCAGAATCACCTTGTTGACGGTCATTTGAGCTCCTGGCGCATGCACGGCGCCCGGCATTGGACCCGGCCGAGACCTCGACCGCGCGTCCGTGGATGTTGTGGAAGGGACTATACGGGCGGCCGTCCGGATGAGTCGGACAGAATTCGTCCGCCTGTCTACTGCAGCGAGCCGAAGCCGAGCCCAGAGGACACGAAGGCATCGACGAAGTCGGCCCAGTCGGCCTCTGCTTCTGCGGAGGGGCGACCGAGCGACGCACAGGTGCGGACCGACTCGTTGACGTAGCCAGGGTCACCCGGCCCATAGAAATGCAGCCCGTAGTTGTTGGGTGCGTAGAAGGTGTCCTGCGAGGCGGAGCCCCCCCACACCGCGTAGTGGCCGCCGCCGGGAATGAGCGAGCCGGTGTCGGTCATGTAGTAGGCCAGGATGTCCTCGCCGGCCTGTTCATCGAGCACAGCCCACGCGCTGCGCACCATGAAGTCACGCACCCCGGTGGGACTCTCGCAGTCGGGAAAGCTCCCGATGGGGTCGGTGGGGGTGAGATCGGCGGGCTCGCACTTGCCTTCGCGGTAGGCCAGGCGGTCGTAGGGGTAGCGCCAGTTCTCCGGACCTCCGGCCGCCGCCATCAGCTCGGCGACCGTGCAAAGGCGCCGTCCGTAGCCGGACACATGGGCTTCGAAGGCCTCGACCGCCGACCAGTCGAGGGGGTCGTCCGTCCACTGGTACCCCTCGCCAGGAAAGGGGTAGCGGTCGATGCAGAAGGCCTCGAGCGTCATCTGTCGCTCCAGCACCACCTGACCCGCGTACCGCTCCTGCAGCACGGGGTCGCCTTCGCCGAGCGGGCCCGACATGGCGGCGATCTCCACCATACCCACGGGACAGTCGCCGCGAAGCTGCTCGTCAGGGTCGTCGGTGTCGCTCGCCGAGTCGTCGGTGCCGCCCGTCCCACCGCCATTGGAGGACGCGGTGTCGCCCTTGCCCGAGCAGCCGAGGAGCGCGACCAGGAGCCAGGCCGCTCGCCTCACTATGGCGCCGAGTAGCGCGAGAAGAGGACCGTGGCCGCACCTTCACCGCCCAGGACGTCGGCGCCGGGAGCCGCGAAGACAACGTCAGCGGCGCCGTCTGCGTCGATGTCACCCAGTCCGAGCGCGTGGCCCACGCCATCGCCAGCCGACGCACCATCGATGGTGGCCGCCGCATTGAGCAGCGACTGGCCGCCGAGTCGGAAGGGGTCGCTCAGCACGACCCAGGCGGCCCCGGACCCCGACCCGCCGCTCGCGTTGCCGGGCCCACCCACCAGGATGTCATCGAGGCCATCGAGGTCGATGTCCATACCCGACACGAGGGTGGAGCCGGCGAAGCCATCGATGGCGGAGCCGGTGTACTGCACGACGCTGCTCGGGGACGTGAGCGTGCCGCCGCCATCGACGTCGCTGCCCTTGTAGACCTGCACCTGCCCGGCCCGGGTGATGGCACGGGCCGCACCCACGATGAGCTCCTCCTGCACCTCCGAGGCATCGACGTAGGTGTCGCCGGCCGCGACCGCGCTGCCGGTGTTCGTGCCGGCGGAGCCCACGACCTTGGTGGCCATGCGGGCGCTGATGGTGCCATCGGGGATGGTGGAGCCGTTGTTGCGGATCATGTAGACCACGCCGCCGCCGTTGCTCATCTCGGGGTCGCCGATGATGAGATCGGCGTCTCCATCGCTGTCGTCGTCGACATCGTCGGAGAAGTCGCCGGCGGCGAGCGAGGCACCCAGGCGAACCGAGGTGGCGTCGCCAGTGATGATGGTGTCGGCGTCGGAGGCCATCCAGTCGCCCGCGGCCCCCTGGAAGGTGCCCGTCTCGAAGATGTAGACCTTGCCGCCGTCGTCATCGGGCGCGCTGATGACGAGGTCGCGCAGGCCGTCGCCGTCGATGTCGAAGTCGGGGTCGGCCAGCACCACCGAGCCGAAGCCGGTGTCGGGGTTTTCGCCGTAGAAGCGCCAGCTGGCCACCGACACGGTGGTGTTGCCCGGGAGGTTGGACTGGACCACCCAGACCGCGCCCACCCTGTCACCGCCGCCATCCATGTAGTCGGGCGTGCCAAGCGCCACCTCGTGCTCGGTCGCCGTGGCGGTGGAGTAGTCGCCCACGAAGACGGCCTGCTCGATCGGGCCCGAAGCCAGCGTGGTGAGCACGATCTTGACGTCGGAGCCCGACTCACCGGCCACCGACCCATCGGCCAGGGCGAGCCCGTCGACGATGAGCAGCTGGCCGAAGCCACCCGAGGACAGCTCGTCCTGGGCCGTCACCACAGCGAGGTCGAGGAAGCTGTCGCTGTCGGCGAAGCCCATGGTGAGGGACTGGCCGACGCCGTCGCCGGGGTTCACCCCGAGCACCCGGCTGCCCACGACGTCCTGCTCGGAGGTGAAGTCGTCTTCGGTGCCGTCGCAGTCGGTGTCGATGCCGTCGAGGCGCTCTCGGGCGCCGGTGAACACCGAGGCGTCGGTGTCGTCGCAGTCGGTGCCGGTGGCAATCTCGCCGGCAGCGGACTCGCCATCGCCGTCGGCATCGAAGTCGTCGCCGCCGTCACAGGCCTGGTCGATGCCGTCGTACCAGGTCTCGGCGACGTCGGGGTTGATGTCGGCGTCGGTGTCGTCGCAGTCACCGGGCGTGCCGGCATCCACATAGACCTCGGCGTCGTAGCCATCCTGGTCGGCGTCGTAGTCGCTGTCGCCGGCACAGTCGCCATCCTCGCCGTCGTACCAGACCTCGGTGGCACCCGGGTAGACATCGGAGCGACGGTCGTTGCAGTCCTCGCCCGAGCCGTCTTCGGCACCCGGGTAGCCGTCGCGGTCGGCGTCGTGGTCGTCGTCGCCAGCGCAGTCGCTGTCCACCCCGTCGTACCAGGTCTCTACGGCATCCGGATTGACGTCGGCATCGGTGTCGTCGCAGTCGAGGCCGCCATAGGCCTCCCCACGGTGCCCGTCGAGGTCGGCGTCGTAGTCGTCGTCGCCGGCGCAGTCGCTGTCCACGCCGTCGTACCAGGCGTCGTCGGCGCCGGGGTAGATGGAGCCGTCGCTGTCGTTGCAGTCGACGCCCTCCTCGAAGCCGTCCTGGTCGCGGTCGGCACTGCTCGAAGCACCGCTGTCACCGCCACTCTTGTCGGCACAGGCGACGAGAACACCCGCGAGCAGCCAGACAAGGCTCAGGCGAAGTCGGTGCGCGGGGGGCGCTGTATCGGTCGACCCAGGTGAAGGGCCGAGCTGGGACCGGTCGGGATGCATCCCACCTCCATCGGCGGGACGATAGACCCATCCATCCCCACGATCAAGCCGCCCCCCGTCACCGAGCCCATGTGACGGGGAAACGGCCAGCATCCAGCATCGGACCGCCCCCGTGCCCATGAGCCACCTCTGGCCAACGCTGAACCGGTTGCCGACCGTCGTGGCGCTCGGGTTCGGCATTGTCGTCCCGTCCACCTCCCTGGCTACAGCGGTGGACGACCTCAAGCCCGGCAAGCTCCGCCAAAGAGTGGTGGGTCACTTCGAGGATGGGGACTCCGGTTGGACCGCTGTCGTCACAGACTCCGGAGAGGTCTGGGCCGGCGCCACGGCGCGCATGTCCCGGGTGGCGGACGTGCGGGTCGTGCCCACCGGCACGCGGGTGGTCATGGAGGACGGCCACCTCATCATCTGGTCGACACGGCGCACGGGCCTGCGCGCCACCACGGAGCTGTGGGCCATCCACGAGGACGGCGGACTGACCGAGACCGTGCTCGACACCTATGTTCTCGACGCCCGCGTGGGACAGGGGGGACAGCGGGTGGCGGTGCTGCTGCCTGGCGAGCTGTTGGTGCTCGACCACGACGGCAAGCCGCCCCACCGAACCCCCCTTCCGTGGACACACCCATCCTTCGATGACAGCGCCACTGACGGCATCTTCATCAACGGCCGCGGCTGGCCTGCCGGGCGTGTGGAGCTGAAGACCGGCTGCGTGGAGGCCGAGGCGCCCAAGCGCCCCGCAGTGTGGCCACTGGTGCAGTGGGCGGCCCACCGCGAGGCCTGTGGCGGCGTCTCCCTTCCCACTCCCGAACAGGCCGCCCACGCCGCCGCCTGGGCCGAGTGGCGGGCACATCGTGCGGCAGTCGATGGAGATGCCGTCATGGTGGCCGCTCTTGGCTACCGCGGCGCAGCGCTGGAGCAACTTCGGCCCGCGGAGTCTCCCGAGCCGGGCGCGCTGGCATTCGGCGGACTGGGCCAGCTCACGCTCGATGCCGCGCTCACCACTGCAGAGCCGGTGGCCATCGTCCACGACCTGATGCCGGGCACCCACCCCGGCCTGTTGGTGGGCGGACTCGACGGTGCAGCCTGCGTGGGCGCGGTGGTGTTGGTGGAAGCCGACCTCGGGCGCCGCGAGTGGCTGACAGCCGAGCGGGACAAGCTCGCAAGGGCGGGCGTGCGGTGCAGCGAGCACCTCCATGTGGTCTCACCAGCAGAGGTGCCCGAGCGCGAAGACGACGCCGGGGTGCGCTATGTCGACATCACCGGCAAGGAGCAGGGCTGGCGCAGCGGCACGGTCGGTCCGGGCTGGCTGCGCGACGACATGGCCCGCTTCTCCTCGGACCCCATCCTCAAGCAGCTGGTGGCCGAGGCCCGCACCTTGTCCCCCGAGTACACCCTCGCCCCCGGAGCGGGCGGGGTTCTCGGCCTCGACGTCAACGACAGCTGGCTGGGCGCGGTCGGCTGGGAATTCGCCCGGGCGACCGCTGAGGGCTTCCGTGAGAGTCGCATGGCGCTGCCCGGTCCGGTCTCCGCCATCCATGTCGACGCGGACGGCCGCTACGACGTGCTGGTGGGTGGCCACCACGCGAAGGTGCTGTTCGAGGGAGGCACGCTCGGGAACACCACCCCGCCGTTGGAGTGGGTCGACGAGTGGACCCTCGCCCCCCAGCGGCAACGCCGGGAGCGTCAGCTCGACTGGCCAGTGGAGGGCGACCAGCTCCGTCTTCCCGGACAGGACCACACCTTGGAGGTGGGTGGCCGCCCGGTGGAGGTGGAGGCCTGGCCCCGCGGTGCCATCGTGCGCACGCGGGCGGGCCTGGTCGGGGTGTGGCCCGACGGCGCCTACGCGTGGCGAATTCCAGATGCCACTGGCTACGTCCACTCCGAGGACCTTCTGGTGGTGTCCACCCGCTACGGCATCTCGGCCTACCGGCCTCCGCTCAAGCCCCTGCCCAAGTTCGAGAAGAAGGAAGAGGCCGAGCAGCCCGACGAGCCGCCGCCCCAGGGGCCCGGCCAGCAGCCCGCCCCCGAGCCGGGGCCCAACGCGCAGTTCCGCGAGGCGCTCTACGCCCGGGCGCGTGCGAACCTCGAGGGCCATGGGGACGTCATCGGCCGGGAGGCCGAGTTCACCTCGACCCACGGCTACCTTGAGCAGGAGTTCCTGGGCCAGCTCCCGCACAAGACGCGGGGCAACATCATCACCGACGCCGCAGGCTTCCTCTCGAAGCTCGAGGACGTGCGGTGCCGCACGGCCTTCGGTGTTCCGGGCGACCACCCACGACAGTACCCCGGCTTCGAGTGGCTCATCAAGGAGGGCAAGGTCTTCGTCCTCGACATCCAGGAGACGGACCACGCGGTCGCGGCCCAGACGATGTGCAGCCTCGTGAAGCTCTTCTACCAGGCGGCCGTTCTGAGGCGGCCCGCCTACGACCCGACCTACGACGACAAGGACCAGCTGCACCGCGTGCTCGTGAGCGTCTGGGACGAGTACCAGAGCTACGTCTCGGTGAGCGAGGAGGGCTCCCAGGGCGACGACACCTACCTCGAGACCAGCCGCTCCTTCGGTGCGGTCGACATCGCAGCCACCCAGCAGCTCGCCTCCATCGCCTCGGCCGTCGGCAACGCCGACACGGCCCAACGCCTCGCCGGCAACTTCAACTCGGTCGTCGCCCACCGGCACAACGATCCGAGCCTCACGAAGTACCTGCAGTCGCTCACGGGGCAAGTGGAGCGCCGGCAGCGCTCCCTGTCGGTGTCCGAGACCGCGAGCAGTGCGAAGCGGAACGTGTGGCAGCAGGGTGGCCTGTCCGAGTCCGACCACCACGTGACCTTCCAGAACGCCGAGCAGGTCCGGCAGGAGAACATCATCCTCGACCGGACCTTCCGGTCGATGTCGGCCTTCGAGGCCGTCGCCGTGCTGGATGAGCACATGGGCCGCAGCGTCCATCGCGTGTGCTGCAAGCCGGCGTTCGCCGTCGGGCTCCCGAAGGGGGTCCGGACGCCCCACGAGGAGCTCGTCAACCACCCCGAGCCCACCGCGCCCCCCGATGAGGACCAGGTCCTCGAGGACGGCGAGCTCGGAGGCGCCCTACCCCCCCGACGCTGGGTCTGGCTCCGGCCCTGGACCTGGTGGACCCGCACCCGGAGGACTGCATGACGACCCCTTGGATCTGGCCCTGGATGGGCACCCTCGCCGCGGCCTGGTTGGCGTGGTCGCCGGCGGCGGACGCCGCCCCCCTCAACGGCTGCACCTTCCTCAAGGACCGGCTCGAGGAGGACAGCTGGGACTGCGCCAATTTCGAGGTGCAGTCGGAGTCGTGCACCAAGTACAAGTACGTCGGCGCCACGGTGGTCCAGTACCAGGGCGACCTCGTGAAGGGGCGTCTGCCGGCCTACTTCATCGAGGTCACCCCCTTCATCGGGGAGTCCATCTTCGCCAACGCCGGCGACGGGGCCGTGTTGCAGGCGAACCTCGACCTGGCCCAGGACTTCTTCGAGTCGGGGACCAAGGCCAAGGGGTTGCTCGAGCTGCTGCCCGACGAACTCAAGGAGATGGCCGAGCAGGGGCACCGGGAGCACTGGACCCCCGATGGGAGCCGCGGCGCCTTCTACCACGCTCGCCTCATCAAGGTGCCCTACGCCGCGACGGCCTGGGCGTTCGCGAGCATCGGGGTCTCAGCCCCGGCCGGCCTGCCCCTCTGCTTCGAGGGGCTGTCCGAGTATGCCCCGTGGAGCTGGGCGGATCTGGACAGCAGCCCCGAAGCGCTTCACGCCGCCGCCCTGCACGCCGTCATCGGCAACACCTGCGTCACCAAGGCCTACGCCGCGGGTGTGGTGACCACGGGCCCTGCCCCACCCGGTGGGAGCTCGAGCTTCACGCCCATGTGCGCCATCCCCATGGCCCGCGAGGTGCAGCGGGCGCAGATCTTCCTGCCCACGAGCGAGGCGACGCGACCGTTCACCAACCCGCGGTGGCTCTGCAACGGGCGACTGGGTTCGCCGCTGCCGCGCACGGGCTACGTCGACTTCTCCGAGCCTGAGACCGACTACGAGGCCATCGCCTGGCGCATGGCGAGCGTGTCGAACGACCTCTGGTACACGGGCGGAGTGAAGGCTGGGGACCGCTGGCAGCGGGTGTGGCCGCCGCAGGCCGGGTCGACGGCCTGCTTCCAGCCTGGGACCAGCGACGTCTCGCGAGTCTTCCAGTCGGGATTCACCCCCGAGGCGGCCTTGAGCCTCATCCTCGAGAACGACCCGGCCAACCCCTCGAGCGACGGGATCCGCCAGCCCGATGACGAGGGGCTCTACAACATGGGGATGTCACCGGCGGTCTACGCCATCTGGCGGCCCTTCGAGGAGTGTGTCGAGCCCTTCCAGGGTCCCCTGTTCGAGAACCTGGACCTCCCGTTCCACGAGAACGCGATGCCGGGGATCTGCAGGTTCTCCGAGTCCGTCATCGGCGGGGGGGACATGCCGTGACCACGCCGCCAGCGGCTCGCTACTTCCAGGGCCTGCTCGAGCATGCTCATGACCTGGGGGCGAGCGACATCCACATCGAGCCCCTGGAGCAGGGCTTCCAGGTGCGGATGCGCGTCGACGGACGCCTGCGCCGGGTGGCCCAGATCACCGACGATGTGGCCTTCGCCGACGACGTGCTCGGGACCATCAAGGCCGAGGTGTTCGACTCAGCACTGCAGTTCCGGGATCAGGCGGGCCGCTGCGAGCGGGAGCACCCACCGGCGGACTACCGGGGGGCCCTGTTCGTCTGCAAGCGGGGCGATGGCCTGGGCGAGAAGATGGTGCTGCGGGTGCTCCAGCGCGACCAGACCTTCGACCTCGCGAGCTACCGCATGGACGAGGTGGCGAAGCGGGACCTGGTGAAGGCTCTCGGCAAGGCCAACGGGCTCATCGTGACCTCGGGCCCGACGGGCTCGGGGAAGTCGACGCTGCTCTACAACGCGATGGCGGCGCTCGACCGGGAGCAGCTCGCCGTCTACACCACCGAGGACCCCGTCGAGTACACCCTGCAGGGCCTCGTGCAGGGCCCCGTGGACCGGGGCCGGGGGCAGACCTTCGCCGAGCGTCTGCGAACGCTCATGCGCGCCGACCCGGACGTCATCTACGTGGGCGAGATCCGGGACCAGGAGACCGCGGACGTGGCCGTGCACGCGGCGACCACAGGCCACCTGGTGCTGACGACGACCCACGCCACGAGCGTGGCGGCGTTCCGGCACCGGATGACAGCAGAGTGGGGCGTGAGCGGTCACCTGCTCGAGGAGACGGTGCGGTGGGCGGGGAGCCAGGTCCTGGTCCGGACCCTCTGCCCGGACTGCCGGGTCCCGGACCCCTCCGGTGCCGAGCGCCTGCAGC
>ENA-OWNT01000484-OWNT01000484.1-seawater-metagenome-genome-assembly--contig:-NODE-484-length-91598-cov-6.005933_pt1 | contig 91598 bp, 74 predicted proteins | sample MGYA00238136_ERZ651165 | MGnify/ENA primary metagenome ERZ651165 (study PRJEB26861, sample SAMN08777766) | seawater metagenome | isolation source: coastal seawater | place: USA: Florida | collected...
CGAGGAAGAAGGTGCCCCCGTCGGCCAGCTCCACGCGTCCGCGGCGCCGGCCCACGGCCCCGGTGAAGGCCCCCCGCTCGTGGCCGAACAGCTCGCTCTCCAGCAGGGTCTCCGAGAGCGCGGCGCAGTTGATGGCGACGAAGGGACCTTCACCCCGGCGAGACCAGCGGTGGATGGCACGGGCGGCCACCTCCTTGCCCGTGCCCGACTCGCCCAACACGAGGACTGTGGCCTCGGTGGGGGACACCTTGCGCAGCTGGCGCACCACAGGCTGCATGGTGGACGCCCCCCAGGTGAGCTGCGTCTCGGGGGCCTTGCCCTTGGCCTCCACCCGGGCCTTGAGCTGGTGGCGCTCCACGGCCCGGGCCACCACCTGCCGCAGCTCCTCCAGGCTGCCCACGGGCTTCTGGAGGTAGTCGAAGGCCCCGAGCTTCATGGCGTCGACGGCGTGCTGCACGGAGCCGTGGGCGGTGAGCATCACCACCTCGAGGTCGGGATGCTCCTTGCGCGCGGCCTGGAGCAGGGCCATGCCGTCCATGCGCGGCATGTTGAGGTCGGTCATCATGACGTGGAAGGAGCGCCGGGCCAGCTTCGCCAGCGCCGCCTTGCCGTCGCCGGCCTCCTCCACGACGTGGCCGGCCACCTCCAGGGCGTCGGCCAGGAAGTCGCGGATGTCCTCTTCGTCGTCGACCACCAGGATGCGTGCCACTCAGGCCTCCGGGATGCGGGCGATGAAGACCGCGCCGCTGCCGCTGTCAGGGTCGCACACGGTGACGGTGCCGCCGTGGAGCTGGCAGATGCGTCGGGCCACCGGCAGGCCCAGGCCGGTCCCCCGCTGTCGCTTGGTGACGAAGGGCTCGAAGATCTGCTCTCGGTCGGCCTCGGGCACCCCGGGACCGGCGTCCTGCACGCGCCAGACGACCCCTCCACTGTCACTGAGAATGCTCACCTGCACGCTGCTTTCAGGGGGTGAGTGCTGCAGTGCGTTGGACACCAGGTTGGCGAGCACCTGGGTCATGCGGGTGAGGTCGAGGGACACGGTGCCCTGGGTGCGGTCGTCGACCTCCACCCGCTCGGCGTCGAGGCCTTCGAGCGCGGCCTCCAGCGGGGCCCTGGGGACGACCTCGGTGCGGTGGAGCTCGGCGGTGCGGGCGAAGGACAGCAGGTCGTTGATGAGACCCTCGAGGCGCTCGGCGCTGCGGACCACCCGCTCGGCCCGGCGGCGCTTCCTGCCCTCGGGACTGCCTTCGACGAGCAGCTGGGCGTGGCCCTTGAGGGCGGTGAGCGGGTTGCGCAGCTCGTGGGCCAGCACGGCGGACATCTGGCCGAGGGTGGCGAGGTGCCGGGTGCGGGCGACCTCCCGCTCGGCGGCCTCGGAGCGGGTGCGGGCCCGGAAGGAGGCCACGGCGAGGCCGACCAGCACGACCGCGGCGAGGATGGCGGTGAACAAGGCGCGGGCGGCGCTGGCTTGGAGCTGTCGGGCCAGCGTGGGCTCGAAGTCGATGACAAGGCGCGGGGGACGGCCTCGCTCGCTGACGGGCGCGGCCCCGGGACCCGGTGCATGGGCAGCGGGTCCTCCGGGTCGGGCCTCGGGCGGCGGTGGGGGAACGACCATTCGCGCCCGCTCCCCGTCGGACAGCACCTCGGAGGGACGTGGGGGCAGCCCATCGAGCGTACCGGGGGCGCCGGCCTCGGCCAGCACACGCCCGTCGATGTCCACCAGAGCGAGCCAGAGCACGCCATCTTCGGCCTGCTCGCCGTAGACTGTGCTCAGCACCTCCCCCATCCCTTCACCGGAGGAGGCCGACAGGTCGGCGGCCTGCATCGCACTGGAGACCGACTGCATCACCCCGGCGCCCTGGGCCTGGAGCAGGTCGTCGGTGCGCGCGCGGAGGTCGGCGTAGGTCCAGCCGGTGACACCCACGAAGAGGGCCGCCAGCACGAGCACCACCGAGAGCAGACCCCAGCGCTCCCAGAAGGCGCGGTCGAGCATGGCGCCTCCTCGGTTGGCTCAGCCCGTGATGCTGGCCCAGCGCGGATGCTCGGACAGGCGCAGGTAGTCGTCGTCTTCCTGGGCGGCCTCGAACAGCTCGGCGTCGTCGGTGCCGGCCGCGAGCAGGTCGTTGAAGGCCCCGTCGGCATCTCCGGACAGGGCCTTGGCGGCGCCGCGCATGTACAGGCTGTCGGGAGAGTCGTCGCCGAGGCCGGCGATGGCGCGCTGCAGGGGTTCCCGGGCGTCGTCGGCGAGGCCGCTCTCCAGCAGGCAGCGGCCGAGCACGAGCCACACCTCGGGGTCGTCTTCCCGGGCCACCGACTCGCTCAGAACGGCGATGGCGGCGTCGGGCATGCCGATTTCTGCGTAGAGAAAGCCGCGGCGGGCCCAGCCGGCGGCCAGGGTGTCGTCGAGGGCACAGCTCGTTTCCCATGCGTCGAGAGCGCCCTGGGCATCGGCGAGATCGACGCGGGCATCGCCCAGCTCGAGCCAACCTTCGGCGTCGTCTGCGCCGGGACCCTCGGCGTAGGCTTCGAGGTGGGGCAGTGCGCGGGCGGCGTCGCCCATGGCCCGAAGGTCGGCGCCGAGGTCGTAGCGGACGTCGGCGGGCACGCCCTCGGGCAGGTGGTCGGACACGGCCTGCCACACGGCGAGGTTGGCGTCGTCGTCGGAGGGGACCAGCTCGGACAGAGTGCCCAGAACGGCGCCCATCGGGCCCTTCTGCAGGACCTTGCCCAAGGAGGCGGGGCCGGTGCGCAGGTAGGTGACGAGGGCTGCGCGGGCATCGTCGGACTGCTTGTCGAGCGTGGACAAGGCGCGGTGCAGGCGGGCGTAGTGCACGTTGGGCTCCCAGAGCCGTCGGGGGACCGCGACTGTGCGGTCGATCCACGGAATCGAGGCCGCGCGCTTTACCCTGGCGACGCCGACTTGGACAGCCAGGTGGCCGCATTCGTCCCCCACCAGGCCCCTTGTCCACCTCTTGACCCCAAGTCCTCCCCTCTGCGGGTACACCACCGGCAAGTGAGGTGGTGATGTTGCTGATGTCCCTTGGCGTGCTGCTGTCCGCCCAGGCCGCCGTTCCGACCGACACCGCGCCAGGCCTTGTGCCCCCCGTCCAGTGCGGCATGCCGGCCTTTGTGGGGCTGGAGCGTCCCGAGCTGGTCGACGCGCACCTGCTCGATGTCGCCCGTCCGCCCTCTTCCGACAAGCTGCTGCGCGATGCGTATGGCGTCACCGCAAACGAGCTGCTCACCGACAACTTCGTGTTCCGCTGGGGCAACAGCGGCGGGGTGACCACAGCCGAGGTGGAGCGCCTGGCCGCGGCCTTCGAAGAGACCTGGCTCATCGAGATCGACACCCAGGGCCACCCTCTGCCCACCGGCGCCGACACCTGGCGCTTCAACGTGTACATCGGCAGCAGCGGGGGGGGCACGCCCACCGACGGCGGAGCGGCGGGCTACTTCTGGTACGACAGCAACGGCTGGCCCATGATCGTAGTGGGGGCGGGCACCCTCGACAATGGCGACTACGCCGACATCACCGCCGCCCACGAGTTCTACCACGCCATCCAGGGCGGCACCGACCGCTACCCCTACGAAGGCGACAGCGCGTGGTTCTGGGAGGCCAGCGCCACCTGGGCCTCGGCGACCGTCTACCCAGACAACCTCAACTACGCGTCCTTCCTCTTCGGCTACGCCTTTCTGCCCCACTACCCGGCCAACTACTTCAACTACGCCGACTCCTGGAACGTCGAGGACTACTACCAGTACGGCGCCTTCATCCTGCCGCTGCACCTCACCGAGCTCACCGCCGACCGCTCTTTGGTGCGCGAGGTGTGGACCGACGACGGCCCCGAGAGCGACCCCTTGTCCATGCTCCAGCGCCTGATGGACGACCGTGGCCTGGACTTCGACGAGGCCTTCCTCGACCACGCCGCCCGCATGGCCACCCTCGACTACGAACACGAGAACGCCTACCAGGCGGTGCTCGACGGCTACGCGCGCCACTTCAGCGAGTCCGACAATGTGGTCGCCGACGAGGTGGACGGCAGCACGGGCGGGCTCATCGACGGCCCCAGTGCGCTGTCTCCCTACCGCTACGGCTACAACGCCATCCGCATCGACCCCGGCGACGCCGAGCGCCTGACCATCGAGGTCGTGGGCGAGTCCACCGGCAGCCGCGGCAATGTCGCCTACTGGGGGGGCCGCGTGGTGGTGGAGGACGGCCGGGACCGCACCTATGCGCCCGTCGACTTCGACGGCACCGACGGCACCGCCACCGTGAGCGGACTGAACGGAGAGACGGTGTGGCTGGTGGTGTCCCCCTGGTCGCGCGAGACCCGCGACTTCGACCGGGAGACCTTCAGCTACCAGTACAGCGTGACCGCCGACGGTGAGGAACCGGTCGACCCCGGCGACACTGGTGAGCCCGAAGATACTGGCGACACCGATGTTCCCGACGACAGCGGCACCCCGGGCTCCGAGGACTCCGGCCCTCTGGAGGTGGGGACCGCACAGCCCGCCACCTTCGACAAGGAAGGGGGCTGCAGCTCGGTCGGACTGCTCGGCGGCGGACTCTGGACGGTGGGACTCCTGGCCGTGGCCCGTCGCCGGGAGGGCTGACCGTCTGGTTGAACAGCTCGGCCTTGTCCATGTCGGAGGCCTTTGCGAACTCGGTCTCGGTGGCGCCCGGCCTCCCTCCGACGCCCTCAGGTCAGGGCGCTGGCGGTTGCACGGAACTGGCAGATGGTGCCAGGCCGCTCGCGAAGGGTGCCAGGCCGGGTCGTCCTACTCCCGACGGCGCGCTACACCCGCGAGAACAGCCACCAGCAGGCCACCCACAGCACCACCTGTGCCGTCGCAGCCGCCGCAGCCGCTCACCTTGCCGCCTTCTTCGTAGTTGATGTCGACCGGGCTGGCGGTGTCGCTGCCACCGTCGCCATCGTCGCCACCACCGTCTTCACCGCCCCCGTCGTCGCCGCCGTCGGTCGCCTCATCCGGGTCGCATGCCGTGCCGATGCCGTTGTCGTCGCCGTCTTCCTGGTCGGGGTTGGCAGTGGACTCGCAGTTGTCCTCGTCGTCGGCCACGCCGTCGCCGTCGTCGTCGAAGCGGTACACGTCGGTGACCCCGAAGGCCGCGATGCCGTCGTCGAAGCCACCTGCGTTGTAGGCGTAGAACCCGAATGCGCCCGGGGGCAGCGGCTCGGACTCGGTGGCAGTCACCACGAGGTCGGGGTCCTCATCGGTGTAGTCGTTCCAGTAGGCCGCCGTGATCTCGCCGTCGTTGAAGGCGATGGCCATGCGCATCACGGTGTAGCGCTCGTAGGCACCGCGCTCGCTTGCCAGCACCTCCACGTCGCCGTTGTCGATGCGGAGCAGCAGGGCCTCGTCGAAGCGGTCGTCGAGGGGACCGTCGCTGCCGCGTTCGTCGCCCGTCATGATGAAGAGGTAGTACTCGTCGGCGTTCTGGTGACGAGCCACCATGCCGATGGTGTCGTCGTCTTCGGTGTAGATGATGGTGGTGACCACACCATCGTCGACGTCGACCCCGGTCTGCACGAGCCAGTTGTCGTGGGGACCGCCATCGCCGAAGTCGCCGCCGTCGTCGTCGGAGCTGCTGAACACCCAGTTCAGCCCCTCGTCGCCCCGATAGCCCCACCAGTCGTCGCCCCGGTAGCCGGCATCCCAGTCATCGGTGCCCGCGTAGGAGGTGTCATCGTCCCAGTCGTTCCAGGACCAGTATTCCAGGGTGTCCTGGGCCTGTGCGGTGCTGAGGGCTGCGATGAGGAGGGGCGCAAGCATGGATTCTCCGAGGCGGTTTCCGGCTACATGCCTTCATCCCACGGAATCGATCTCTCCACTGGCCAATCGGGTCAAGCGAGCGTCAAGACAGCCCTGTGGCCGGGCCCAGGCTATGCGCCCGCCATGCTCACCCCGTCTGACGCCATCATCGCCGCCGGCCGAACCCCGCCCCGCGCCCACCGCGACCCCCGCCTGCAGGTGTTGGCCGAGGGAGACGGGTGGCTGATGGTGGCCAAGCCGCCGCGCGTCATCTCGCACCGCAACAAGGCCCATCCCCGCGAGTACGCCATGCTTCAGCGCGTGCGCGACCTGGTGGGCGGCCGGGTGTGGCTGGTGCATCGCCTCGACCGGGCTGCCTCGGGCTGCCAGCTGTTCGCCACCCGGCAAGAGCTGGCGGGTCCGCTCTCGAAGGCGCTGGCGGAGGGACAGAAGACCTACCTCGCGTTGGTGCGCGGCTTCTTTGTGCAAGAGGAGCAGGTGCGGGTGGACACCCCCATCAAGGTGGGTCCCGACGACTACAAGGAGGCTCTGTCCTGGGTGCGCATGCTCGGACGCAGCCACGAGCCCCGCTGTTCCCTGCTCGAGGTGAAGCCCGAGACCGGCCGCAACCACCAGGTGCGCCGCCATGTCCGCGACCTCCACCACCCCATCCTACGCGACGGCTACCACGGAGACTCGCGGGTGAACCGGTGGTGGCGCGAGGAATATGGGATGGCCCGGCTGGGGCTGCACGCGTGGGCGGTGTCGATGAAGATGCCCGATGGCACGTCGCTTTCGGTCACCTGTCCGCTCTTTGTCGACCAGGCCGTGCTGTTTCGGCGGATGCCGTGGTGGGACTCGGCCCTGGCCCGCTGTCCCGGGCTGGACGCCACCCCGCTGCCTCTGGTGGACCGCGACGAGATGGTCGATGAGCAGGGCGCCGTCCATGGGTGGACCTCAAGGCGCACCGCCCCGGTGGAGGAGGGAGGATGACCCGCAGCTACTTCGTGTCGCTCGATGTGGGCACCAAGACCATCGGCGTCGCCCGCGCTCTGGCGAAGGGACCCACCCTCGTGTCGCCCCAGTTCGTGCTCCGCCGTCAGGGGCTCAAGTCCGACATCCCCCGGTTGCTGGCCTCGGTGAAGCAGTGGGGGCCGGTGGACACCTTCGTGGTGGGCCTTCCCCTCGATCTCGACGGGAATGAGGGCCGGTCGGCGCGCCTGGCGCGGCAGGTGGGCGATGCGGTGGCCGCACAGGGTCACCGGGTGGTCTACCAGGATGAGCGCTTCTCCACGGTGGAGGCCTCGCACCGCCTGCGTCGGGGTGGAATGGACAGCCGGTCGCAGCGGTCGGTGATCGATAGTGCCGCGGCAGCGGTCATTCTGGAGGACTGGCTGCGGCACCGGCACCCGTAGGGGCGCCGTCCTCGGGCTCCTTCGGCAGGTACCCGATCGCCCGAAGGTGCGCCTCCACGTCCGGCGGCAGCGACACGTCCACGTGTCCCAGCTTGTGAACTTCGAAGGCGCCCTCGGCCTTGGCCAGCAGCTCGGCGAGGCGCTCGGGCTGCGTGTCGGCGAGGTCGGTGGTCGCGCCGGGGTCGGTGGACAGGTCGTAGAGGTGGGCCGTGCTGGTGGGGCTGAAGGCGATGGCGTGGTCGCCCTGCCGGTACCAGAACCAGTCGTGCTCGAAGCGTCCGCCGATGGCCTGCGCGGGGTCGGGGTGCTTCCACGCCGCGGCCTGGATGGGCCCGAGCCGGGGCTGTCCCGCCACCACCGGCAGCAAGGAGGTCATGTCCGACGGCACCCCGGCCAGAGCAAGGAGGGTGCCGGGCACATCCTGCAGCTGCACGGGCGTGTCGACGGTCTGTCCCTTCGGCAGCCCCGGTCCCGCCATCACCAGTGGCACCCCCGTGACCTCGGGCCAGATGGTCTGGCCGTGCTCCATCAGGCCGTGCTCACCGAGGTACTCGCCGTGGTCGGAGGTGACGACCACCACACCCAGCTCGCGGCGGAGCTTCCAGGCCTCGAGCAGGCGGTGGACGCAGTAGTCGGTTGCGGCCACATCGGCGTCGTAGAGGTCGCGGATGAGGGCGTAGTCGGCATCCGTGGGGGACAGGTCGCCGCGCATGATGGACTGGAAGCCGCTGTGGGAGGCCGTCTTGGGAGTGCGGTAGAGGTCGAGGCCGAGGGGCTGGTCGGTGACGAAGGGGGCCATCCAGCCGGGGTCGTCCTTCAGGCGGGGGACGTGGGGCTGGGCCCAGGCTGCAGGGGTCACGTTCCAAGGGGCGTGGGGCTCCAGCAAGTTGACGAAGACGAAGGCAGGCTCGGCATCTGCGCGCACCATCGCCTCACCGAGGGCAGCCTCGATGGCGGTGCATCCCTCGAAGACGTCGGCCTTCGCGAAGCCGCGGGTGAGGCCGAGGGAGGGCGCCAGCCAGCGGTTCTGCGACAGGGACTCGGTGTGGTAGCCGGCCTTGCTCAGCTCGCCGGCCAGCGTGGGCAGGTCGGTGCGCATGGGCCAGACGTGGGCCACGCGGCGCTCGTCGTCGACCGGGGCGTCGGAGCGCGTGCGGGCCCCGTGGACCCAGGGAGGCTGTCCGGTGAACAGCGACGCATGGGAGGGCCAGGTCCATGAGGCCGGGGCCGTGACGTCGGTGAAGGCCACGCCGGCCTCTGCGATGGCGGCAATCTGTCGTGTGGTGGGGCGGCTGCCGTCCCCAAGGGACACCGCATCGGCCCGCGTTGTGTCGAGCACGATGAGCAGGATGTCGGGAGGACGGGTGTTCTCGGCGGGTGCTGCCGGCTTGCCCTGGGGGCCGGGGGCGCCGGTGCAGCACACGGCCAGCAGGCCACCGAGGCCGACGCGCCAGACGCTCACAGGCGGAACAGCTTGGAGAACTTGGCGAAGATGACCTGCTCCTGGAGCCCCGAGCTGTCGGGTGCGCTGTTCCAGGTGCCGCCCAGGTAGGCCTCGGTGCCCGGCGACTTGAGCCAGGTGAGCAACAGGCTGGAGAAGACCTGCTGGTCGTCGATCTCGCTGCCTGTGGTAGTGGACCTCACCGCGCGCACACCCCACTCCCGGGAAAGCTGGTAGTTCACGCGAGTGTACACGCTCGTGGCGTGGGCCAGCTCGCCGCCTTCGGGCTGGAACCACTGGCGCTTGTAGAAGGCGTCGAGCCGCAGGCGGGTGGTGGGCCGCAGCGTGACGTCGCTCTCGGTGGTCCAGGTGTGGGCGCCGGCCAGGGTGCTGAAGTCGAGCACCTCGGCGGTCCAGGCGTGGGTGGTGGCGGTGAGCCAGTCGGTGATGCGCCCGCTGTAGCCGGCCGAGGCCTGCCAGCCATCGAGCTCCACGCCCGACTCCCGGTAGCGGCGCAGCTCGCCGGAGACGTAGGGGTAGTGGTTGCCCGCGATGACCGCGGAGGTGGAGCCCCACACGTTGGCCTGGGAGTCGCCGTTGCGTTCTTCGACCACGCCGGCCGCTCCGCCGGGCTTCAAGGTGTGCTGTCCGTCCCCCAGAGGAAGCGTGTGCCACAGGTCGAGGTTGGCCACGGTGACGCCACTCTGGGTGAGGAAGCCCGCCTCGTTTCTGTAGCCGTCGGTGCGGTCGCTGACGACGAGCATCCCGCCCGTGCCCAGCGGCGGCGACCGGCGCACGCTGACCTCCTCCCACACTCCCTGCAGCGTCTCGTCGCGGTTGGAGGTGAGGCTGCCGCTCACATGGCTCGCGACCGTCCAGGCCTCTCCAATGGGAATCTGGGCGTCGACCACGGCCACATCGTTCACCCCCTCGGTGCTCGCGGGGGCTGCTGAGCCGTCGGCTGGCCCGAGCATGGGCGGCGCCTGCATCACCCGCTTGTCGCTCAAGGTGAGGCCCACATAGCCCTTGTCCACCACGTCGAAGCGGGTGCGGGAGAAGGTGGTGAGCGCCACCCGGTCGGTCACCTCGGCCTCTGTGAAGCCCGGCGACCCCTGCTCGTGGACCGTGGGGTTGGGGGACTGGTCGAGGGCGTGCAGCAGGCCCAGTCCCACCCGGCCCTGTCGACCCGACAGCTTCACGCCGTAGACGGGGTCGACCACCGAGCGGGTGTAGAGGGTGCCCGGGTTGTCGGCGTAGGCCTCCACGCCGTTGAGGAAGAAGGGCCGTCGCTCCGGGAAGAAGAAGGCGAAGCGCTGGTTGAGGTTGATCTGGCCCACATCGCCTTCGACCTGGGAGAAGTCGGGGTTCACGGTGGCCGACAGCCCGAGGTCGGGGGTGATGGCCACGTTGGCATCGAGGCCTGGGCGCACCGAGTCGGACCAGGGCAGGTCGTCACCGGTCCAGTCGAGGGGGGCGTCGGGCTCCGGCCGGGCCATGGCGTGGTTGGCGGCCAGCACGGGCATCAGCTCGATGCCAGCGCCCTGGGTGGGCGGCTTGACGTCGTGAAGGGGGGCGGCCTGGGCGAACAGGCGGGGGTGGCTGGGCTGCAGCTGCGGCCAGGCGAGCTTGATGCCCTCGTCGGGAATCTTGCGGGTGACGATGAGGCCCCAGGTCTGGGGGTCGCCGGCCCGGTCCACCTGGGGGTAGCGCAGCGAGCGGTAGGGAATGGCGATCTCGAGGGTGTAGCCGTCGTCTCGCAGGTCGCCCTCGGCGTAGACCACGGTGTTCCAGGCGCCGTACCAGTTGCCGAAGGCGAAGCGGGCGTCCTGCTGGATGCCATGCGCGTTGAAGTAGAAGATGTAGCCGCCGCGCCCATCGTGGAAGGGGTCGAGGTAGACGCCGATCTGGTCGTCGTTGTTGATGTCCTCGCGCGGTGCGATGCGGGCGACGGGTGGGGCGCCGCCGGTCACCTCGATGCCGATGTAGAGGTGCTTTTCATCCTGAAGCACCCGGACGTGCGTGCTGGAGCCATGCGCCCCGCCCGCGGTGGGGATGTAGCGGGTGAAGTCGGGGGTGGTCAGCTCGGTGGCGTCGGCCCAGCCAGGGTCGTCGAGGCGGCCGTCGACCTGGATGGGTCGGTCGGTCCGGGGCAGGCGCAGCGCATCGGTGGATGCAGTCGCGAGGCTGCTGAGGAAGAGGAGGGCCAGCATGACAGTCCGAGGGAGGACAGGGGCGTAGCACACTGGCCCGGGCGTCTGCTCATGCGCCGTCGGGCTTCACAGGACTCTGAACATCCGGGGTACACCGTAGGCGAGTGGTCGTGAGGAATCGTTGCTTCAGCTTGCGCAGAGAAGCGTCCAGCAGGGTGTTGTCGACAATCATCCCCTCGGTCGCGGCCCTGATCCGGGGGACGGAGTCGGCCAGGATGCGGTCGAGGGCTGCGATTTCCTCGGGCGCCGCGAGGTGGACGTCTTCGAGGTGGACCGTGAGGGGACCGAGCTGGCTGAGCCGGTGGGTGAGGGCGGCGATGGGCGGCAGGGACCCGCTCGGGCCGGGCGCGGGCCGCCGGGCCTGCAGCTCCCGCAGCAGCGCGAGGTCGGGAATGGCGCACAGCAGGGAGGAGGGGTCGCGGGGCAGGGCCTGGAGGCGCTGTTCGCGGGGCATCAGGTGGAGCAGCCGCGCGAGACCGCTGGCGAAGGCGTCGATGGGACCGAGGTGGGGGTCGGAGCGGATGCCGAAGCGCAGGCTGATGCGCCACGGGTTGGCGGGCGAGGCGTCGGCGAGGGCGGCTCGGCGGACCGGGGCGGTGGCGCCGGTGAGCTCGACGAGGCTGCCGGGGGTGAGGGTGGCCCGGCGGATGGCTTCGAGGGTGGACCCGGCGGCCTTCACCGGCTCCGCGCCGAAGTGTCGGAGCAGGTGGTGGAGCTGGGGACGGCTGTGAGGCTCGCTGTGCAGCAGCTGTCCCACCATGCGGGCCAGGGCAGGGGGGACGTCCGGTCGGGCGGTGGCGAGGTCGGGGGCCCCACGACCGCGCTGGGCCCGCAGCGCACGTCGGGGACGCTTCCCAAAGGGCGCCCGGCCGGTGAACAGCTCGTAGAGCACGGCGCCCAGCCCGAACCAGTCGGCGGCAGCGCCCACCTGGAGGCCGAGGCCGAGCTCGGGGGCGCGGTAGCCGGGGGTGCCGAGGATTCGGCCCGGCAGGGAGGCATCGGTGGGCGGAGCCGAGAGGTCGAGGTCGAGAAGGAAGACCTGGTCGCTGTTGTCGACGAGGATATTGTCCGGCTTGATGTCGCGGTGGACGACCCCGGTGCGGTGGATGGCGACCATGGACTCCACCAGCCGAGCGAGCAGGGGCCGCAAGCGGGTGAGCCCGTGGGGAGTCCACCGGTCGCGCAGGCCTGCCTTGTCGGCCCACCGTGGCAAGGGGGTGCCCTGCTCGATGAGGCGCATGGAGAACCAGGCGAGGTCGGCGGAGGCCCACAGCCGATGGGGCTGCACCACGCCCGGATGGTCGGCGCGCGCCAGGGTGCGGTACTCGGCCTTCATGCGCGCCACCCCCGCGGGATCGGGGGTGTGGAGCACCTTCACGGCCCACTGTCCCCCTCCGTCGAGCCGTCGGGTGTGCCACACCATTCCGCGTCCGCCGCTGCCGAGGGGGCCGAGCACCGCATGTCGGGCGGTCAGGCTGGCGGGGAAGCGGGGCACAGAGGCGGGGACTCACAGGCGAAGGGCGCCGGAGCGTAGCGTGTCGGGCCGTGGGCGACTCAGGCCCGGCGGCGACCCACCATCCACACCGGCTTGCTCCGGTCGCTCATCCGGAACAAGGAGCGCGCGGCGCGGCCGTACTGGATGAGGTCGCCCGCAGACCGTACGCGGCCGAGGGCGTCGGCGATGTAGCGCGGGCGGAAGTAGAACTCGCGCAGGGCGCGCTTGTGGATGCGGCGCATGTCGTCGGGGGTGAGTGAGCCGGGGGCATACTCGGGGAAGCCCGTCTCGCCGTGCATGAAGCGCAGGTAGACATCCTCGGTGACCTTGCCCTCCTGCACCGCTCGGCGGAACAGCTCGGTCTTCGGGATGAGCACCATGATGTGGAACTCGACGTAGGCCGCGCGGATCTGCTTGACGAAGTCGACGCTTTGCTGCATCTGGTCGGGGGTCTCGTCGGGATGGCCGAAGATGATGGTGCAGGCGGGCTCCACGCCGTGGCGGTGGCAGGCCGCGAAGACCTCGGCCGTCTTTTCGTTGGAGAAGTTCTTCCGCATCCGGCGCCTGTGGTCGTAGACGCCGCTCTCCAGGCCAAAGCCGAGCTTGCGCAGGCCAGCGCGGGCCATCAGCGCGATGAGCTCCTCGTCGACGAGGTCGATGCGGGTCTTGGCGCCCCAGCTCACCGTCACCCCGCTGTCGATGAGGCCCTCGCAGAACTGCCGCACGTAGTTGCGGTCCACCGTGAAGGTCTCGTCGATCATCTCCAGGTAGGGCGGGTTGTAGTGGCGCACGGTCTCCACGACATCCCGCACCACCTTGTCCACCGACACCCAGCGGCTCGTGTTGAACATGGAGTTGGGCGACGCGCTGGAGCAGTAGCAGAAGGTGCACTTGTAGGGACAGCCCCGCGAGGCCAGCGCGAGCTCGATGCGGCCGGCGAAGGGCAGCTTGTAGGCCCCCTGTCGGACGAGGCTGCGGTCGGGCATCCACGGGTCGAGGTCGGTGAGCAGCTCGGGGGGCCGGGTGTAGACCCGCTCGTCGCGTTCGTCGCCGGGATTCTCGGCGATGATGATGCCGGGGATGTCCTCGGGCTTGCCTTCGCCGCGCACGAGCGCCCGGCACAGCTCGACGAAGCTGACCTCGCCTTCGCCGGAGATGCCGTACTTCAGGCCCATCTGGGCGACGATTTCCGGTGAGACGGAGGGGTAGGCGCCGCCCAGCACCACCGTGTAGCCCTTGTCCTTCATGGCCTGCACGAGCAGGTAGGTGGCGCGCAGATTGGCCACCAGCAGGGTGATCCCGACCACCTTGGCCCCTTCGCACCACGCCGCGGTCTGCTCGACGGTCATCGGGTTGGTGTTGCAGTCGAGGCAGACGGTGGAGAAGCCCGCGCGCTTGAGGGCGCCGCCGATGGAGAGCAGCCCGACCGGTGGGTAGAGGAACTCCTCGCTCGGAAGATCCATGAACAGGGGATCTTGGAGTAGGGCCTGTTTGGCTTCGGGTGTGTACGGCGGGAACACATAGCAGGGGTTGAGGAGCACGACTTCCGTGTTGTGCAGCGCCATCGAGGCCATCCTGGTCGGGGGGACGCGTTCGGTTCGAGGGTGGTCGGCGCCCAGGCCTCCCTATGCCAGCTGAACCCACGGGCAATCGCGGGCTTGCGGGCGTGGGTGCCCGGCCGCGAGGATGACAGCAAGATAGACCTCCCCGCTCCTCCGCTGTCCTGGATTCCATGGCTCCGTCCACCTGCAGCCTGTCGACCCGAAGCCGGGGGTGGTCCCACCTTGCTCGCGCGCTGGGAGGACTTGTGTGCGGGGCCGTGTGGACCCTGGGGCTGGGCGCCTGTTCGTCCGTCCCCTGCCTCGAGGGCTTCTCAAAGGACGCGCAGGGCGTTTGCCGGGCGGACACCCCCTGTCCCCAGGGCTCCGTCCGAGGGCACGACCTCGACTGCCATGTGCGGCCCGACGGTCCCCCGTCCGATGCGCAGGCTCAGGGGACAACGGGCGCGGCCATGGACACCGGCGAAGGCTGGGCGAGCGACGGACCCGGTCGCATCCTCGTTCGCTACGACGGACTCTCGGGGGTGCCCTCCCACGGCTTTCTCGTGATGGCCTTCACCGAAGACTCTGGCCCGCCAGGCGCGGCCTTCTGTCAGATCATCCTCGACGACCCCGTGGATGTGGCGGGCTTTGTCGTGCCCTTCGACGGCCGGTCCGATCCCTGCCCCTCCGACGGGGAGCCCCACCGCTTCGAGCCCGGCGAGCTGCGTCTGGAGATGATGGTGGTGGAGGCCTCGGGCGGCTCCCCGGTCCTGTGCGACGAGCGACTGCTCACCGTGGAGGGCGACCAGGAGGTGGACTACTCGGCGGTGGTGAGATGCGATTGATCGCCGCTGTTGCCGCTGTTGCCGCTGTTTTCGCGGGTTGTGCGCGCGACGAATGCGAAGGGACCACCCAGGTGCGGAAGCCCGACGGCAACTGCTACGCGCTCGACGATGGGGGTCCCGCAGCCGCTCCGTGGCTGGTCGACGATGGTCTGGCTGCCGGCCTGCAAGACCGCCAGAACCGAAACCGCGGCCTGGCGGCGGCCGACTTCGACGGCGACGGCGACATCGACCTCTACCTCAGCAATCCCGGCGACCCGGCCGTGCTCTTGCGCAACGACGGCACGGGCACCTTCAGCGAGTGGTCCGAGGCTCCGAGCACCGGCAACGACACCGCGGTGGGGGCGGCCGACTTCGACAACGACGGCGACCCCGACCTCTGGGTGGGCTGCGGCGGCTGGGGCACGGCCTGCCTCGACGCGGTCTTCCGAAACGACGGCCTCGACCCGGCCACGGGGGAGCTTCGGTTCACCGAGCTGTCCACGGAGGCCGACCTCGGAACGGCGGGGCGTCAAGCCTTCGGTGTGGCCTGGGGGGACTACGACAACGATGGCCTGCTCGATGTCTTCGTGTCCAACAAGAAGGACTGGTCCCATGGGACGGCCAGCGCGGCCGACCAGCTCTTTCGCAACCTCGGCGACGGACGTTTCGAGGAGGTGGGCGAGGAGGCGGGCGTCGCTGGAGGAGGCGACAGCCACAACGCGGCGTGGCTCGATGTGGAGCCCGACGGTGACCTCGACCTCTTCGTGCCGGTGCTCTTTGGCGACAACCAGCTGTTCCTCAACCAGGGCGACGGCACGTTCACGCCGGCCGTCGACAGCCCGCTGGCCCGCCCCTACGCGGCCTTCGGCTCGGCGGCGATGGACTACGACAACGACGGCCGGGTCGATCTCTTCGTGACCGCCACCAGCGGCTCTGGCTGGGCCCCCGAAGACCACGGCGAGGAGGCCGTGCTCTTCCACAACGACGGTGGCGGCGCCTTTACGGCCATCCCGTTGTCCGAGCTGCTGGGCGCGGCGGGGGCGCGGCGGATGACCACCATGGGCCTGACGGTGGGTGACCTCGACCTCGATGGGGTTCCCGACTTCTTCCTCGGGAATGGCGAGCCTGTGTCAGGGGCCCTCAATGCCCTCATCGTCAGCACCGACACCCCCGGTCGGTGGTCCGACGACAGCACACTCATCGACCAGGCCGCACCCCAGGACTCCGGCCCCGCGCCCTACCGCAGCTACCCCTACCGCAGCCACGGCGCCGCCATCCTCGACGTCGACGGGGACCACGACAACGACCTCGTGGTGGGCAATGGCGGCATGAACCTCATCCCAGACACCGAGGAGCCCAACCGCCTGTTCCGCAGCACTCTGGCCGGCTCGGAGTCCCCGCCGGCCACCCTGCTCGTTCGGCTTCTGGGGACCCAGAGCAACCGCGACGGCGTCGGCGCCCTGGTCACAATCGAGGGCAGCTCCGGCTCGGCGGTCACCCGCTTCATCACCCGGGCGACCGGCTTCACCTGCTCAGGGCCGGCCTGGCAGCTCATCGGTCTCGGCGACCGCCCGGGGCCGTACACGGTGCGCGTCGACTGGCCGTCGGGTGTGGTCGATGCGCGCGTGGTCGGTGAGGGCATGCAGTCCATCGAGCTTGTGGAAGGCGAGGCCCGGTAGGTTGGTGCGTCGGCTTCGGGTCCACTGGTTCGAACCTCGGGCGTGGTGCTGGTGGGCTCAAGGGCGTCCCTGCCGCACCTTCACCGGCACCCCGAAGGCCGTGCTCGCCCGCTCCACCAGGGCCGAGATGTGGCGCACCGGCACCGGGCCCGCGTAGACCACCAGCTGCCCGAGGCTGCCCGTCGTGGCCAGCCCCCGCGCGAGCGCCAGCAGAAAGCCGAGGGTGGGGCGCCCCTGGCTGGTGGCGACCACCTCCAGGCACACCGGTCCCCCCCAGGCCACCGCCAGCTCGTCGAGAACTGCGACCACCTCGGGGGCATGGTGGGTTTCGCGCGGGAGGCGGGCTTCGAGGCGCACCGTCCGTCCGTCGGCCCGCTCCAGAGGCTCCCCCTGGAGCCAGCCCACCACATCCGTGCCATCGGGGCAGGCCCGGCTCTGTCCCATCGCTACACCAGAGTGACGTAGTTGGCGGTCTTTCCGCGGGGGTCACCCACATGGCGGAAGTAGCGCAGGCCCTCCACCCAGCCCACCCGGTTGATGCGCTTTTCGGTGAGCGGTGCCAGAGCCCGAAGGGGCAGCAACGGGGCCTCACTCGGCAGGCGCAGCAGCCTGCGGCACATGCCCTCCAGCTCCGGGTGCCGCACCATCAGGCGGAACAGGAAGTAGAGGTTGCGGAAGGCCTGTCGCTCGTCGGAGGCGAAGGGGGTGTCAGGGGAGGTGAGGCGACCCACTCGCTCGGCATCGGTGGCGAGGTGGCCGCTGCTGAAGGCCGCCGCCTCGAAGCTTGTGTTGGGCACGGGCACCGACATCGTGATGCGCATGTGGTCGGTGCCGATGTCTCTGTTGAGAGCGACCGTCTGTAGGGCGTCTTCGATGGTCTCGCCGGGCGCGCCCAGCATGTTGTAGGTGATGAGCTCCAGGCCTGCCCCCTTGATGAGGCCCGCCGCTTCGCGCACGTCTGCGTTGGTCACCCTCTTGTTGAGGATGCGCTGCCGGAGGTCCTCGTTGGCCGTCTCCACGCCGATGGCCACCCCCTGGCAGCCCGCCTTCGCCAGCGCCGCCACCGTGCGGGGCGTGATGAGCTCGATCGAGGAGTTGCAGGTGAAGGGCACGCCCACGCGCTCGGGAAACACGTCGGCGAAGGACTCCAGCCAGTCGACGCTGGAGGTGAACAGGTCGTCGGAGAAGTGGGCCTGGCGCAGCGGATGGCGGTCCCGCACCACGCGCAGCTCCTCGGCGGCCCGCGCCGGGCTCTTGCGGCGCACGAAGCTGCCCCGGTCGCGTCCGTCGGCCTTCATCATGTCGGCCAGAGTGCTGTTCCAGCAAAAGGAGCAGCGGTGGAAGCAGCCGCGTCCGGAGCTGAATTTCTTCCACGGAAAGCGCGCCATGAAGCGGTAGCGGTAGTAGAGCTCGCGGTCGGGCAGGGGCAGCTCATCGAGGTCGCGAATGACGTCATGGAGGTGGTTCTCGACCACATTGCCGCCGTCTCTCCACGCGAGCCCGGCGATGCCTTGCCAGTCCCTGCCGCGCTCCACCGCCTCGAGCAGGGCCACCATCGGCAGCTCCGCCTCGCCCCGCAGCACCACGTCGACCACGCGTTCCTTCGCGGGGCTGCTGTCGAAGGTGACGTGGGTGCCGGCCACCACAAGCAGAGCGCTCGGCGCCGCCCGTCGGGCGAGGGTGGCGTCGGCCAGGGCCTGCACATGGCCGGTGACCGGGAAGGGCACGAGCACGACGTCGGGCTCCCAGGCCGTGATGGCGGCGGCCGGGTCGGCTTCGCTCCGGGTCAGGATCAGGCGACAGCGGTGGCCATGGCGAGCGAGCAGTGCGGCCAGCTCGGTGACGGCGAGAGATTCGTTGAGGCCGCTGTCTTGCACGATGAGCAGGCGGGCCATGGGGCCTCCTCGGCCGATGCGGACCGGAGCGATTGGACGGGGGTTCCCAGGAGCAGGGCGCTAAGGGTACACGGAACGCACCAGGACGCTCATGGCCCCGTCGCTCCACACCCTGCTCGTGCACGCCCCCAAGTGGGACAGCCGATACGGTCCGCTCGGACCGGCCGCCACCATCCACATGATGGCCGTGGGGCTGCCCGCTCTGGCCGAGGTGGTGGAGGGCACCGGCCGCTCGGTTCAGCTCATGCACCTCGGGGTGGAGCGGTTGGTCGATCCCGCCTTCGATGTGGGGGACACGGTGCGCGCCTTGCGACCCCGGCTCGTGGGCTTCTCGCTGCACTGGCACCCCCAGAGCTGGCACACCATCGAGGCCATCCGCCAGGTGAAGGCGGCCTGTCCCGACACCTTCATCGTGGTCGGGGGCTTCACCGCGACTGCCTTCGCCCGGCAGCTCCTCGAGGCGGTGCCCGCGGTCGACGCGGTGGTGCGGGGAGACGGGGAGCGGCCCCTCGAAGCCCTGGTGGCCGCGGTGGATGCCGGCGCCGACCTGTCCCAGGTCCCCAACCTGAGCTGGCGGTCGGCTGGACAGATCCACGACAATCCCCAGACGTGGACGGTCGACCGCGACACCCTGTCCGGCCTCGGCTTCGAGCGCTTCGACCTGCTGCGCCATGCCGACACCTACATCCGCCACTGCGGCCTGCACTACGTCCCACACTCCCGCAGGACCCGGGGCCTGATGCGGCTCGCCCAGCGGGTCTTCGGTGGCAGCGGGCGCTTCATGGTGTTGCCTGCGGGCCGAGGCTGCTCGGTCAACTGCGCGTGGTGTGGGGGCGGCTGGGGGGCCCACAAGCGGCTCCATGGGCGCACCGGACCCGTGAAGATGCATCCGGGGCGGCTCGCTGCACTGGTGGGGCGCTCGGTGGACTGGGGCTTCGATGGGGTGCATGCCTGCTTCGATCCCCATCCCCGCGACCCGTCGGACTGGGTGGAGGTGTGTGCGCGGGTGCGGTCGTCGTCTGTGCGCACCGGCATGCTCTTCGAGAGCTTCCAGCTGCCCCATCCCGAGCTCGTTCAGGCGCTGTCTCGCACTTTCCTGCGCCCGGTCATCGCCATCTCGCCTGAGAGCCCCCGCGAGGCGGTGCGCCACAAGGTGCGGGGACTGCCCTTCACGAACGACGCCCTCGTGGAGTCGGTGGCCCTCTGCGCTCGGCACGGCGTCGACGTGCTCTTGTCCTTCGGAATGGGACTGCCGGGCGAAGACGTCGGTGCCCTCGACGAGGCTGTCGCGCTGCATGCCCGCTGCCTGTCCGCCGCCCGGTCCGGCCGCCGCGCCGCCAGGGTGCTGCTGCGCACCTTCCCCATCGAGCTGGAGCCCGGTGCGCCCTGGGCCGACAACCCCGAGCAGTGGGGCATCACCGCCCACCGGTCCACCTTCCGCGACTACCTCGAGGCCCACGCTCCCGGCGCCAGGGGACCCAAGCAGGGGCTCGGCTTCAGCCACCCCACCTACTTCCGGGAGGACGGCCGCGACTTCGCCACCGCCCTGCGGGAAGAAGGCTGCGCCCGCATGTGCCCGCTGCCGCCGGGACCCCGCCTCGGACACCACAGCTGTGCCGCACTGCGTCGCATGGGGGGCGACCCGGGGCCGTGCGTGGCTTGAGGTTCCGTTCACCCGACCACGGTGGTATGCCCAGGACCTTCGAGCGGCTGGAGTCGCGATGACCCGCAGGCATTCCCGAGGCCCCCTTCGCGTGCTCGTCGTGCGCCCGCCGCCGCACCACCACGTCACCATCTTCCCCCAGAAGACCTTTCCGCTGGGCATCATGGGCCTCGCTGCCACGGTGCGCGCCGGCCTGCCGAGCACGGTGCGCCTCATCGACTGCTTCGAGGGCTGGAGCGTGGAGCAGGTGGTGGAGGAGGCCCGGGCCTTCCAGCCCCAGGTGGTGGGCCTGTCCGGCATGACCGCACACGCCTACGACGCCATGGTGCTCGCCGAGCTCATCCGCGAGGCCGTTCCCGATGCCTGCATCGTGGCGGGTGGCATCCACTTCGGCGCGGTGCCGGAGACCACTCTGCGGGTGTGTGCGGCGCTCGACCTCGTGGTGCTGGGGGAAGGCGAGGCCACCTTTCTGGAGCTGTGTGCTCGCATCCACGCCGAAGGCTGGTCGGGAGACCCCCAGCAGTTGCAGGAGGTCGCCGGCCTGGCGTGGCTCGATGGCGAGGGCCCCGGCCTGCTCTCCAACCTGCAGGCCAACCCCGAACGCGTGCTGCGCAGGACCGCGCCCCGCAGCCAGATTCGAGACCTCGGGCGCCTCGCTCCGCCCGCCTTCGATCTCATCGACCCCAGCCGCTACCGCCTGCGCCCGCTGCGCTGGACCGACATGGCTCTGGTGGAAGGCTCCCGGGGTTGCCCGTTTTCGTGCACCTACTGCCACACCACCGCCTTCTGGCAGAGCCGCTGGCGTCCGCGTCCGGTGGAGGCCGTGCTCGACGACGTGCAGACCTGCATCGAGCGCTTCGGCCGCCGCACCATCGCCTTCGCCGACGACTCGTGGGGCACCCGCCGCGACCGGGTCATCGACTTTTGCGAGGGCGTGCTGCGACGCGGCATCCGCGCCGAGTTCTGGGCCCAGTTCCGGGTCGACGACCTGCACCGCGACCGCGACCTGTTCCCCCTGATGCGCAAGGCGGGCTTCTACGGCATGCTCGTGGGCTTCGAGAGCGGCGAGCAGGGCGACCTCGACCGCTGGCAGAAGGGGGCGGAGGCCAACAAGGCGCTGGAGGTGGGGCCGGAGCTGGCCCGCCACTTCGAGTCGGTCATCGGCACCTTCTTCGTGGGCGACTGGCACCACACCCAGGTCCACTTCGACCAGGTGCAGGACTTCGCGAAGGCCTTGCAGGTCGACATCTTCATCGAGTCCCCGCTCAACCTCTATCCCCCCACCGTGCCCATCTGGGAACGCTACGCCCAGCGGGCCGACTTCGACATGACCTGGGACTACGACATCCACGGCGGCGGCAAGCTCATTCTCCCCACCCGGGAGCTGTCCGTCGAAGACGTGGAGGCCTTCCAGCGGCGCAACATGGCAGGCTTCTACGGCAACCCGGCCAACCTCCTCCACGCCGTGAGCAGTGGTCCCCACGCGGGCAGGCAGTTCCTCACCATGGGCTTCTCGGTCGTCGAGGATGCGCTTCGACAGAAATTCGCCGGTCCCATTGCCCGCAAGCGGCAGCGCAGTGCGAGCTGGCGACAACGGCAGCAGCTCAAGCAACGGCACCTGCAGCACGTCGCTCAGTGTCCGCCACAATTGCGTGGCTGAGACCGTTCTGGGTGAATTGTCCCGCCTGCTCGTCGCCCCGGCAGTGCACCCCTCGGGCCGGGCGGCTACGTCGACCGCCTGTCCTTGCCGTCCAGGTGGCTGATGTCGTCGCTCCCTACAAAGCCCTCCGCATCCCGGCGCGTCCTGCGGTGGGCTGGGCTGGCCATTCCCTGGCTCGGACTCGCGGGTGCGGTGGGGGGCGCCGTCTACCTCGACCAGCAGCGTCAGGAGGCCGTCGATGCCCTCGCGGGTGAGCGCCAACGCTGCGATGCCGTCATCGACGATGTGATGGCCGAGCGCCTGGCCGACCGTCGCCAGTGCCAGGCCGACAAGACGGCTTTGGATGGGGAGCACCGGGTCGCCATCGAGGCCCTCAAGGCGGCATTCGACGAACGAGAGCGCATCCTCGCCGCCCAGAACCGACTGGAGGTCGAAAAGGCGCGGCTCGCCGGTGCAGAGTCGGTACTCGCCGCCGCCAGCTCCACCGACCCCGACGTCAACCCCCTGCTCATCGAGGTTCGGCGCCTGCGCGAGGAGATCGAGGCCCGCCAGTCCGAGCTTGCCGAGGCCGACGCCCAGCTGCGGGCCGCCTCCGACGAGATCGAGCGCCTGGGCATGGAGAAGCGCAAGCTGGCCCGCGCACTCGACGCCGCCAACCTCTCGGTCGCAGAAGCCGAGCAGGCCCGCTCCGACGCCACGCGGGAGGTCCAGTCCGCCCGCGCCCGCGCCCTGGAGCTGGAGTGGGACCGCTTCGAGGTCGACACCGTGCAGGCCGTCTGCTGGGACGGCAGCAAGCGACGGCGCGACCGCTGCAAGACCGACGTGGAGCGCATCCTGCTTCAGTCCAAGGTGGAGTGGCTGGTGTGCAAGACCGAGGAGGGTGCCCGCCCCACCATCACGCGCGCCTCCTCCGAGCAGCCCCCGACCGAGGGGGCCCGCCTGCTCGTCGACCGCGGCACCCGCTCGGCCTGGCTCGTGCTGTGCGACCATTCCCTGCGTGATGCCGGTGATGAGACCTTGCCGGGCGGGCTGTAGCGCGCTGGTCGCGGTGCAAGCCGGTGCCGGCCCCTCGGTGGCTTTGTCGCCTCAAGGCGCCTCGGTGACCCACAGCTCGATGGCCTCGACCTTGATGTCCTCGCCGCGGAGCCCGTCGTCGCAGTACTCCCAGGCGAGCGTGGCGGTGGGCGCGCTCGTCTCCGTGTCCTCCATGGTGAAGGTCCGGGGGCCCGCGCTGTCGAAGTCCTGTCCCCAGTCTGCGGACGACTTGAAGGTGTCGTAGCTGCCGCCACTCTGCCGGGCCCCGAACATCACATGGCCTTCGCCGAGCGAGTTGGCCGCCTGGTTCCAGCTGAGCCCATCGTCGTCGTCGGGGCTCCCGTTGGTGTGTCCGTCGACCGAGAAGCCGCCGCCCACCAGCTCCACCGCCCACGGCAGGTCGAGCTCGATGAGCACGCACATGCTGTAGCCATTCATCGAGAAGTTGCGCTCGGTGCGCACCCAGAAGCCATCGGAGGTGCTGCCGGTGTAGCCCGCAGCGGTCCAGCCACTCCAGTTGGAGACGGACTCGGTGAAGCGCACCCACCCGAAGTTGTGGAGGATGAGCTCGCTGTCGATGAGCGTGGCGCCGTCGACGCACTCGACCTCGAGCTCACCGGTCGAGCCGCCGGGGTCGACCGTGTAGGTGCCGTCGGGCAGGCCACGCTCCTTCACCTCGAGACAGCCGGCCACCACGCCACACTCGGGCGCATCGTCGTGGGCCCCCGAGCAGTCCTCGTCGAGCGTGTTTCCGCAGACCTCGGTGGCGCCGGGGTTCACATCCGGGTTGCCGTCGTCGCAGTCCCCCGCCTGCGCGACCCACGAAGGGTCTCCCGCGCACATCATCTCGCTTTCCTCGTCGAGCCCGTAGCCATCGCCGTCGTCGTCGAAGTACATCAGCTGGCCGTCGATGGGCTCCTCATCGATGTCGTCGTCGCAGTCGTTGTCGATGCCATCGCACACCTCGGCGGCCAGCGGCGAGATGGTGGGAATGGAGTCCTCGCAGTCGCCGCCTGTCGTGGCGAAGCCGGGCTTGAGCTCGCAGGCCCACGCAGTGTCGAGGTCGGTGCCGATGCCGTCGGAGTCGCTGTCCCGGTAGTACAGGTCGCCCTCGCCCTCGGGTGGGTTGTCGTCGGCGACGCCGTCACAGTCGTTGTCGAGGCCGTCGCAGACCTCCGGTGCACCCGGGTAGACGGTGTTGTTGGCGTCGTTGCAGTCGGCCGTCGAGACGTGTCCATCACCATCTGCATCCACCGCGGATGACCCCGCACCGCCCGACTTGTCGGCCTCGTCGCAGGCGAGGAAGAGCATGGGCAGGAGGACAAGGGGATGGAGGCGCATCGGTGCTCCTTCAAGGAGGGGGGGAGCATACGTCTGGGCCGGACATCTGGATCAAGAACAGTCGCCCGTCTCACGGCAGGAGACAGGCCCTGCCCGGTCGGCCGTACACGGGGTCACACCGGCGGGTAGCCTCGGGGCAGGAGTTCAGACATGTCCCTACCCACCGTCCTGGTCGGACCGATGCTGCGCCGGTGTACGCCGGCTGAGGTGTCGGTCTTCGTCGTCACCACGCGCGCCTGCGAGGTCTCGCTCACCGCCTTCGACAGCGGCGGCCAGGCCGTGCTGTCCGGGACGCGGGCCACGCTGGAGGTCTCGCCGGGCCTGCATGCGGTCGTCGTCACCGCCGCGGATGGCCCCGGCTTGAGCTGGGGCGCGCAGGCCAGCTATGCCATCGCCATCGACGGCCAGGACGCCGAGCTGCCGGCCGGCCTGCTCTACGACGGGGAGGTCCGTCTCAGCTTCACCCTGCCGCCCGAGGCCGCCTCCGAGCTCGTGATGTGGCATGGCTCCTGCCGAAAGCCGCATGGGCGCGGGCGCGATGCCCTGGCAGCCCTCGATCGGCGGCTTGCGGCGCGTCGCGCGGCGGGGGAGGCGGTGCCCCATCTGCTGTTGCTCACGGGCGACCAGATCTACGCAGACGATGTCCACCCCGACATCTTCTCGGCGGTCCGCTCCCTCCAGAACACCCTGGGAGTGGACGATCCCGAGCTCAAGCGCCTTCCTGCAGAGCTCCGCGATGCCCCCCGTGGCAAGGCGCTCAAGACCCGGGCCCGGCTCACCAGTGGGGCCGCCGACCACCACCTCCTCACGCGGGCCGAGTTCGCCGGTCACTACGCGGTGGTGTGGTCGGACACGGTGCCCGTCGACAGCAATGCCGAGGCGTTGGCGGACTTTGTGAGCGGGCGCGGGCAGGTGCGGCGCCTGCTCGCTCATGTCCCCACCCTCATGATCTTCGACGACCACGAGGTGACCGACGACTGGTACCGCACAGGGCAGTGGAAGGAGGACGTGCTGGCCACACCGGTCGGCCGCCGGTTGGTGCGCAACGCACTCACCACCTACGCCGTCTTCCAACATTGGGGCACCGTCCCCGTCGACTTCGACACGGCCGGCACCCCTGCGTCGCGCATCCTGGACGGCATCGCACAAGACAAGCCGCAGGTGCTCAACAGTGTGTTCGGCATTCCAAGACAGACCGCCGGCACGATTCGATGGGACTGGCACCTTGGCCTCGCCGACGCCGAGGTGGTCGCACTCGACTGCCGCACCCGACGCGATGCCAGCCAATCCAAGACCGCGCCCGCCGGACTGGCGCGCAAGGTCGACTATGAGCGGCACTTTCAGGCGGTGGCCCCGGCCCTGAGTGTTGTGCTCTCGCCCACGCCTGTGTTGGGCCGCAAGGCGCAGGAGCGCGTCCAGGCGGCGGCGAGGTTTGTCTCCAAGATGCCCGGATTCGGTTGGCTTGCCAACGCCCTGGATGTGGAGGCCTGGAGCTTTCACGACGATGCCTTCAAGGAGCTCGTGGGCTTTCTGCGCAAGCGGACCGCGGCGGTTGTGTTGTCCGGCGACGTGCACTATGGCTTCACCGCCCAGCTCAAGAAGGGCAACGGCCACCGTTGGGTCAACCTGACCTCGAGCGCCTTTCACAACCAGTGGGTGGACAACCCCCGCTGGTTGCTGGCCGGCCGGGGTGCGTTGGAGGCGGCCGGCGGGCTGCCCTCTGTCGACGACACGCACGAGCTCGACGACGGGACGTGGCGTGAGACCGTGCTGCTGTTCGAGAGCAGCGAGGGGGTCGCGGCCGAGCGCGCGCTCGACGAAGCGGCCTTCCGCGCCGAGGTGGAGAACCTGCCGGCATCGGACCGTCCCGTCGGTCTGGAGGCCGCGCACACCATCGAAGGAGAGTTCCTGCTCTACTGCCACGCCGCGGAGGTGCGCTTCAAGGTCGGCCGCGTGCTCCATTCCCTGCTGCGCGAGACGAAGGCCGGCGTGCCCGTGTCGGAGACGGCCTCCGTCAAGCTTCCGGTGGGCTGAGTGCCCGCCACCCGCGCCCGTGTCGTCATCGATGACCCCGACCGCCATGCAGAGCGCTTCGAGACCCACATCACCGTGGAGGCCGAGCGACTGGCCACCGGTCCGCGGTCCGAGCGGGTGGCCTGTGTGGGCGTGGCCCAGGCACCGCTCGAGCACGCCGCAGACGGGGGGCCCACCTACCGCCCGGGTGCCGAACCGGGGCGGCTCGCGCTGTCCGCCTTCGCCGTGGTGTCCGACCTGGTGGCCCGCTTCGAACACGACGAGGTGCTCGGCCGCCCGCTCCGCTTTCGGCGTCGACCGGGCCCCTTGCACATTCGTGCCCTCGACCCCGCGGAGACCTCGGCCGCCTACGTCCCCAGTGCGCAGGTGTTGTGTTTTGGCCGCCACCCCACCGGGGCCCTTCCCGCGCGCTCCTTCGACGTCGTGTGCCACGAGGCCGGTCACGCCGTGTTCGACGCCCTGGCGCCCGACCTGCTCGTGGAGCCCCATCCCGACTGCCTCGCCGTCCACGAAGCCGTCGCCGATCTGTGCGCCATGGTGGCCGCCCTCGACAACCGGGCCTTCCTCGACCACCACCGCCTCAACCTGAGCAACCTGGGCGAGGCCGCCGTGCTGGCCCGCATCGGCGAGAACTTCGCGGCCCGTATCGGTGACGACGACGCCATCCGCGACCTCGACGGGGTCTACGCCCTCCCCACCGAGACCGACGACCTGCCCTGGGCCCACCTGCAGCCCCACGCCCGCTCACTGCCCCTCAGCTCCACCATCCACGCTCTGCTGGGGTGGCTGGCCGGCAACCTGAGCCTCCAGCACGCCGGGATCGACAAGGTCCGCGAGCAGATGCGGCGCTTCTTCTTTCGTGCGCTGGGCTACCTGCCGCCCGGTCAGATCGACCACGCCGACTTTCTGCGGGTGCTGCTCGCCGTCGACCGCATGATCCACCCGCACCGGGGGACCGAGCTTGCCCGCGCGCTGTGGAGCGAGGCGGCACGGCGTGGAATCCAAGCGGCGGACTCCGACCGGGAGCTCGGGGTGGACCGGCCCCGCTTGCCTGGCCTCCCCGCCGACCGCGACTTGCACCCCCGCAGTCCCGCCCTGCACGCCTTCGTCCAGGGCCCGCTGTCGGCCCACCTCGGGACTGCCGCCGAGCTCGTCGACGTGCTCCGGGTCCGCCGCCGGGAGCCGCTCTCCAGCGGCCGGGTGCGCGCCGTGCAGGAGACCCTGGTGAAGGTGCGCTGCCGCCACCGCGACCCGTCGGGCACACGGTGGTCGTCGGGTGCGACGCTGGTGTTGTGGGGAGCGGAGCAAGCCACCCACGTCCCCTCGGTGCGGGGGCTCATCCGCACCGGCGCCGACCCCCACAGCCCGCCGGGCGCAGACCTCCGGCGGATGGGCTCCGAGCTGTCCCGCCGCGTCGCGGCTCTGCATCCTCGGCAAGACCGTCGCGACATCACCGCCGTCCGCCTGCACCTCGGCACCGCGCCCCGCAGCCTGGCCCTCGCCGACCGCTTGCTGGCCGCCGTGGATGCCGCCGGACCAGACCAGCCGGCCGACCCCCGCTTCTCCGAAGCCCTTCAGCTCCTGCGCTCCGGCGGCCGGCTCTCCGCCAGCCAGCTCGCCCGGATTCGGGTCCTGGTCGACTCTCTGGATCGCCCCAGCCGGCGCTTTCGCACCATCGACGAGCTGGTCGACCCCCTCGATGCCTGGTCGGAGCTGGTGGACGGCCCCGCGCGCACCGCCCTGCTGAGCGGGGTGGCCCGCATCGAGCAGGTCCCATCGCCCTTCCTCAATGGCATCTCGCTCGGGACCGCCTTTGTGGTGGCCCCCAACGTGCTCCTCACCAACCGCCACGTCGTCGAGTCCTTTGCGTCGCCCACCTCGACGGCCGCTACCGAGCTGCCGGCCCATCCCCCTGTGCGGTGCGCGTGGCAGGGGCGCTCCCAACAAGCGGTCGAGCACAGCCAGGTGGAGGCGGTGCTGTGGGTGCATCCGCGCGGTGACGCCGCCCTGCTCCGCGCCGACACGACCGGCCGTCCACCGGTGCAGGTCACCGCGGTGCCCACCGCCGCCGAGCTCGGCTGCATCGGACATCCCGTGGTGCCGGGTGCCGACGAGAGCACGCACGCCGCCTATGGACCGCGCGATGGCCGCCGGCAGTTCTCTCCAGGGCGCACCCGCGGCCAGACGCGCGAGGTGTTGCATGGGACCGTGGTGGCGGTGGGCGAGCACGACGCCTCCACCTTTCGGGGCTTCTCCGGCGGGCCCGTCTTCGCGCGGCCGACCGCAGAGGTGTTCGGACTCCACGTCGGCGGCGTCCAAGGGGATGGGGTCGACGACCCGCTGGCTCGAAACTGGTTCCTGTCCGTTCGGGATGTCCTCGAAGATTCAGATGTGCAGGCCATCCTCAACGGACAGGCCGCACCGGACCTCCCGCTTCCGCGCGCCCTGGATGCCACCCACGCGCCTCCCCGGCTCTCGAATGGCAGCGCCCGCCACATCACCATTCCCGGGCTGTTCGGCACCCGCATCGCAGGCTGCTGGCCGCCCGTCCTCGACGGCAACGACCATGGACTCGCCCGTGGAGACGCCCGGCTCGACGGTGCTCTGGAAGTTCTCACGGGTCCGCCTTCCGACCGGTCGGGGGTGCTTTGTTGGGACTGGCGCGCCGGACGACGGGCAGCAGGGGAGGCCGCGGCGCTCCTGGCGCAGGCCGAGCCTTCGGAGCGGACCCTGCTGGTCGCCCAGGACATCGGGGTCTGGGTGGTGCAGGCGCTCCTGGAGCGGGTCCCGGACTGGCCCGGACGCATCGTGCTCCTCGAACCCATGGACACCGCCCCCAGGATGGCGCGGGCCGCCATGCGCGGGACCCATCGCCTGAGCCAGCTCCTCGACGGCCTTGTCGCCGAGCGCGCCGGTGCCATCACCCCGGCCATCGCCGACTGGCCCGTGTGGACCGACCTCCACGAGCCCCGTCCCGACGACACGCCACAGCTGCGCGCAGCCACCCTGGTCGGCGAGCGGCGCCTGTGTGTCGAACCGCTCGGCGATGCCCGTCAGCTCTCCGGGGTCACCGCCGCCACCTTGGCCCACGACCCCCGCGTGCGGGCCTGGCTGACCGACGGCGCCCCAGGACACCCGCCATCTGCCGTCCCTCTGCAGCCCGTGCGCCCGTCCCCCGACCTCCCCCACCTTCAGGACAGCGACGGCTTCGACCGCGGCGTCCGCATCGCGGGTGGGGTCCCGTCGGACGACGACCTGGCCTGGCTCCTGCTCCACAGCCTCCTTCCCCATGAAGCGACGGACCCTGACCATGACTGATCCCCGCCTCGGCATCGCCGCACTCCTCGATGAGCTTCAGGCACACGGACGCACCCACGTCGACGACCGGCTGCGGGTCTACGAGTCCTCGCCCGGGCTCGGAACCGACATCGACGTCGCCGAAGCCCGCCGGGTGCTGCTCTCCGACGACCCCGGCGTGTCGGCGGCCAGGCGGAGCCGCTACGAAGCCATCATCCTGGGACAAGGACGGCCGGTCCGACCGCTCCACACCCCCCGCGACCTCATCCGCCTCCCGCCCGAGTGGGTGGGTGCAGACAATCTCGTCGACCTGCAGGTGCGCATCGTCCAGTCGGCGCAGGCGGTCGGTCTTCTCCAGCGCCGGCAGGGCCTCGGGTGGACGGGTTGGGGCACCGTCTTCGTGGTGCGGGACAACGGCGACGGCACCCACCTCGCCGTCACCAACCGCCATGTGGCCGCCAGCCTCGTCTTCAACTGGGGGGAGCGCCCACCCGAGGGCTGGGACTGGCGACTCGACCGAGAGGACTACCGTGTGGAATTCGGTGCGCTCATCGAAGATGGCGTCCACGAGAGCATTGCCACGGTCGACGACCTCCTCCTCATCCACCCCCACTGGGACCTCGCCGTGCTCCGCCTGCGGGGTCTGCCGGCCAGTCAGCCCGTCCTCAAGCTGGCCACCCACCCCCCGGAGCTCGGCCCCAGCGGCCGACGGCGTGTGGTCGTCATCGGCCATCCCTACGGCATCCAGGCCGCGGTGTCCGACTGGCCCGACGCCCGGGATCTGCTGTTTGGTCCCGATGGCATCAAGCATGTGCACCTGGGCCACCTCACCGCCCTCGACGCCCCCACCCGGGTTCCTGCTGGCCTGCTGTCCTACGAAGGCCTGGCCGCCCGCCACGACGCCGCCACACTCGAAGGCAACTCAGGCTCGCCTGTGGTCGACCTGGCCACCGGGGAGGTCGTGGGGCTGCACTTCGCGGGCTTGACGCGGGAGTCCAACTTCGCCATCCAGCCGTGGGACCTCCTCTCCGACCCCCGGGTGGTCGCCACGGGCATCTTCCCCGCCGACGCCCCGGTTGGCGTGCCCGACTCCGACGTCGTCCGGGCCTGGGCCGCCCTCGATGCTGCCGACGGTCGGCCGGAGGCTGTGGTGGACGGACTCGGTGGGGTGTCCATCGACAACATCGACGACGCCAGCCAGGCCTGGTCGGTGGGCCTCGACCGAGACGCCGGTACGCTCGCCAAGATGGCGGAGATTTCCGAAGACACTGTGGGAGCGGACGTTCTCGCGCTCATCCAGCAGTTCCAGGCCCAGGCCGGAGGCCCCGCCGTCCGAGGTGGCCGCCTCAATATGGCCCGTCACGCCGGTGGCCTTCACAGCGGAGAGGTCGAGCTGGCCGTCACCCTGGAGATGGATCAGGTCGGCGCCGACAGCCGCGCACTGCTGGTTGGGGAGGGACAGCGCCTGGGGTGGGCGGTGCCGGTGGACGTCGACGACGGGCGGGTGTGCCTGCGCGCTGCGGTCCGCGTGCCCCGAGACTCGGCGACCCACTTCGACCTCTGGGTCTGGCCGGCAGCGCCCTCGGAGACCGACTCCGAGGAAGGCTTGGAAGACAGCAACGACACGCGGCGCCTGAACTGGAAGCGCCGCCTCCGCACCTGGACCCCCCTCAACTGGAGAAAGCGCAAGGTCGCCCCCATCAAGGCGGAGTCGCGGCTGTGGGACGACATCCGAGACAGCGACCTGCCCCTGCTGCTGCTCATCCACGGCACCGGCCTGCAGACCCACCAGGGCTTCGCCGGCTTCGAGAGAGCCGAGGTCGAGGCCCTCAACAATGCCTACTGCGCCGTGCTTGCGCTCGACCACTGGACGTTGGCCCACGGGGTGGTCGACAACCTGCGCACCCTCGCCCGGGCACTGCCTGCCACCGCCTTGGACAAGGAGGTCCACCTGCTCTCGGTGTCCCGGGGTGGCCTCGTGGCCCGCGCGCTCGCGCAGTACCGTCCCAACAGCTCCCAGACCTACGACAAGGAGATCGACGGGCTGCTGGGCGGGCACCGGCTCTACGTCCGCCGCTTGTTCATGGTCGCTGCGCCTCACCGGGGCACCGAGCTGGCTCGCCTCGTTTTGAAGAGTGGGTTCCTCCGGAGCCTCCACTACCGCAAGGTGCCCCCCCAGGATCTGCCCTGCGGGCCGGTCCTGGAGCAAGCCGACCGCGGGCCTGCGGGCATCGACCACCAGATCGCCGCGCTCACGAGGGTGCGCACCGGGGTCTATCAAGGCCGCCGCGACATGGTCCCCGGCAGCGCCCTGCAGGACTGGCTCAACAACAAGTCGGTGCGGGCGTGGAAGGGCAAGCCCGGCCGGCCCCGGCTCATCGTCACCGCCCACTGCCAGACCCGGCGAAAGCCCTTCGACGCCGACGACAAGGAGCTGCTCGACGACAAGCTCGGCAGGAACCACGACATCATGGTGGGGCGCGCATCTGCCCGGGGTCCCTTCCAGTCACCCGAGCATCCCTGGGGTCCACCCGTCCGCTTCGACCACCAGCACCACGAGGTCGACCCCCGCGTCGACCACCACCACTACTTCCTGGACTGCGGGCTCCGCGCGCGGATCTGCGCCGTGCTGACCGGCGCTGAACCGCCAGAGTCGTCCTAGCGCGCGTAGTCCACGGTCCACTTCAGCGGCTTCGGCATGTGGCTGCTCGTCACCTTGGCATCGAGCCGCAGCGTGCCGCCCTTCATCGAAAAGGTGTTGATGCGGCCGCCCGCCTCGCCCATCCAGGTGACCACCACGCGCTCGCCCTGCACCGCCACCGTGCCGCGCACCGGCTCGCCGGCGTCGTTCTGGGTCTGGAAGGGGCTGCCGTCGCGCTTGAGGGCCACGGGGGGGTTGCCGTTGCAGGAGAAGTCGACCGTGTCGGCCTTCACGTCGAGCACGTAGGTGTCGCACACCTTGGTGGCCCCCGACAGCTTGTGCCGCACCAGCTCGCGGATCAGGATGTTGAACTCCGCGGCCACGTCTTCGATGGCGGCATCGAGGGTGGTGCGGAGCTTGTCCTCGGAGGTGGCGATGCGCCAGGTACCCGACATGGGGTGGGCGGCCTCGGCTACGGGCTCCACCGGGAGGTCTTCGGCGTGGACCGGGGGACTGGCGAGCAGGAGGACTGCAGCGACGGCGGACAGGGCCATGGGTCATCCGGGGCTGGAAGGTCGGCCCCAAGGTAGCGCCGTGGAGACCGGTTGTGCTGCGGAGACAACGCTTCTTCGGGGGCAGAACGTCCGCTACCGGACAGGGGCGGGGAGGCTGTCCAGAGACCACACCCGCACTGTCTCGTCCCAGCTGCCGGACAGCAGCCAGCGGCCGTCGGGGGTGAAGGCGAGGGCCACGGCGCGGGCGTCGTGGCCGAGGAGGTGGGCGAGGCGGGCGCCGGTGCGGGCGTCCCACAGCTGCACGGAGCCGTCGAGGTGGGCGGTGGCCACGCGGTCTCCGACTCTCGAGACCGCCAGCTCGAGCAGGGGGGAGTCGCCGGTGGCCCAGCGCCCGCCGTCCATCCCGTGCACGGCCTCGGCTGTCCCCACCAGCACGCGACCGCCGCCCTCCGCCACGGCTGTCGCGCCCTCGATCTGGCCCAGAATAGTCAATGTCACGTCGTCTTCGGGGTCTGCTCGCAGCACTCCTCCGGTGATGTCCACCAACACCGCCCCGCGCCCGTCCGACGTGGGCTCCAGGTCCGCCACCTCGAGGCCCACCCCGGCTGCGCGGGAGAAGCCGCCATCCGGACGAAGTGCCCAGAGTCCTGGGGCATAGGGGGCCTGCAGCAGGGTGCCGTCGTCGAGCCACACCACCCGGCGGGTCTTGAGGCGGCCGAGCACCCGCTGTTCGGCGCCGGTGTGGGCATTGATGAGGGGGAGGTCGAAGCGGCGGGCGTGGCCGATGGCCCAGGTGGTGCGGTCGGGCGACTCGGCGACGTCCTTGGCGACGGTGTCGTGGAGGTGGTGGGTGGTGGTGTGGTCACCGGTGGAGAGCTGGTGCTGGACCACACGGCCGTCGCCCAGGGTGGCCATCCACTGGTCGCCCGAGCGTGCCAGCAGCAGGCTCGCGATGCCGGCTCCCAGTGCGATGCGGTGGGGATGGGTGGGTGCGGGGACCGCCCAGGTCTGCACGTCGGAGTCGGTGAGTAGGCGGAGTCCGCGGTCATCTTGGGACAGGGTCACCCAACGGGCATCGCGCACGCGCTGGCCGAGCTGCAGGCGCTCGGTGGGACGGTCCAGCGACACCACCTCCGCCTGGCCCGACGCAGACACCACCACCAGCCGACCTTCGGAGAGGTCCGCCGCCCGCACCGCGCCTCCGGCGGAGAGGGTGTGGCGGAAGCGCTCCCGACCGTCGGTATCGAGCACCAGCAGCACCCCTGTGGCGGTCCCCACGAGCACCTGCAGCGCGCCTTCCTGCTCCGAGTCCACGAGGCGGACCGACATCGGGTCGCCCACATCGTCGGGAAGGCCGAAGCGCTGGTCCGCCACCACGACCTGCCGTCCGCCGCAGAGGGCTGCGAACACGCCCGACGCGTGGTCGCCGATGAGGTTGGGGCCCACCTGTGGGGCGCAGACCGCCACCTTGCTCACGGTGGTGCCCTCGATGCGCCAGGCGTGGCCGCGTCCGGACACGAACACCCGGCCCTCGACCGCCCCATCCAGCACCCGCGTGGCCCGGATGTCCTCGGCGACGACCGCCGGAGGCCCGTCCACCTGCGTCCACCACAGCGGTCGCTCGCCGCGAATGCCCACCACCGCTCCAGTCGGTCCCGCGAGGCCCACCACATCGAGGCGCCCTTCGAGAATGCGGTGGTCGCCGCTGTCGAGGTCATGCACCTCCACCTGCTGGGGGCGCCGACAGACCACATGGGTGCCCATGGGTCCCAGGCGGGTCGACCGGCAGCCCCGCAGCGGCAGTCGGTCCAGCAGTGCAGGGGTGGGTCGTCCTCCGAATCGAGCGAGCACACCGTGGGCATCGGGATTGTTGGGGAGCCGACGCAAGGCCTCCCGGGCCATCTGCACCGCGGTGAGTGCATCCCCGGCGGCCTCGGCCGTGCGGGCCTGCTCCAGCTGCGCCTGTCCGAGCGCCCGGTCGGCGTCGAGGCGCGCCGCTTGTGCCTCCGCTTCGGCCGCCAGTGCCAGGTTGCGCTCGGCCAGAGTGCCCGACCAGCCCCACGCCACTGCGAGAACCAGCGCGAAGGCACCGAAGGCGGCCACCGACAGTGGGGCCCGCCAGGTCCAGGCGAGCTGGCGGGCGGTGCGCCAGGGGGTGGTGTGGTAGGCGGCGATGCGGCGGCCCTCGAACCACGCCTGAAGGTCGGCGGCCAGGGCGAGGGCACCGTCGTAGCGGTCGCTCGGGTCGTCGGCCAGGGCACGCCTCGTGATGGCCGCCAGCTCGGCGGGCACCGCCTCGGGAAAGGTGAGGGGAGTGTCGGGAGCCGCACCGGTGAGCACATCGTGGAGCACCGCGCCCAGGCTCCACACGTCGGCGCGCCGGTCGGGCGCCTGTCCGCGGGCCAGCTCGGGGGCGATGTAGCCGCGGGTGCCCACAGACTCCGCGGGGCCCAGGCCGTCGGCGTCCACCTCGCAGGCCAGGCCCCAGTCCACCACGAGCAGCTCGCCGTAGTCGCCCACCATCAGGTTGGCGGGCTTGAGGTCGCGGTGCAGCACCCCGTGGTCGTGGGCGAAGCCGACCGCCTCGCAGGCGCTCACGATGTGGCGGAGGGTGGACAGGCGGGCGTTCAGGTCGGGCGTCTCGTCGAGCACTTCGGCCAGGGAGCGGCCCCGCAGCAGCCGCATCGTGTAGCAGGGACGGCCGCGCTCGTCGGTGGACAGGTCGTAGACCGGCACGATGCCGGGGTGCTCGAGGCGGGCGGTGAGGCGGGCTTCTCGGATGAGCCGGGCCTCGGTGCGGGCGTCGGCGCGGCGGGGCGCCTTCATCGCGATGTCGCGGTCCATGCGGGCGTCGAAGACGGCGGTCACCTCGCCCATTCCCCCGCGGCCGAGCAGCCCGCCAGGTCGGTAGCGGTCCTCATCGAAGATGCCCTTTTCATCAGCATTTTCGATGTCGAGTGCCGCGCCGCTGTGGGGCCCCTTCCAGTCCCAGCCGCTCATGTGCGGTCTTCGATGGAGTCGTGGGGGTACAGCAGCAGCTCCACGGTGCCGGCCCCGTCGCTGCGCACGAGATCGGTGCGCACGCGGGCCTTTCGGAGGCGTCGACGCAGCCGCGACAAGGTGACGTCGAGGCGGGAGCGCAGCAGGGCGTCGTCGGTCTCGTTCCACAGCTCGCCGGCCAGCACCCGCCACGGTGCGCTGCCGTCCATCGACACCAGCTCGCCGATGACCCGGGCATGGATGCCGCCGAAGGCGCTCACCACTTCACCATCTCGGTGGATGGCCACCGTGTCGTAGCGGGCGATGAGGTGCAGGGGGGCGTCCACGCCGCCCTGTTGGCGGGTGGCCGTGCGTCCGGCAGCGTGCAGGGGAATGTCGACAAAGCGCACCAGCCCGCTGTCGTCGGGGAGCGTCAGCCGGTCGCCGGCGGCGATGATGCGGGCCGCTCCGCCCGACACCCGGGCCGACCAGCCAGCGCCCGTCGACCAGATCCAGGCCAGGGCGGGGTCCTTCCAGCCCTTCACGAGGCGCGGTCCTGCGACCACACTGCACACTCCGGGCAGCACCTGCCGGGTCGCCACGGCCGCGCCGTCCACCCCGAGCACCGTCTCGGGCAGCTCCACCGCCACCACCTCGAGCCACAGCCCCCGGGCGAGCTGGATGCGCAGTCCGTCCTCCAGAGCGACCTCACCAACGGGCTTTCCGTCGATGGCGAAGGCACCGCGCAGGCCGATGAGCCGCAGCTGTCCCTCCCGCAGGCTCACCATGGCGTGGGCCTCGCTCACGCGCCCGTCGTCGAGCGGCAGGGCGGCGGTGTGCAGGCGGCCGATGATGTCGCCCGGCACGAGCTCGTGCAGGCGTCCGGCGGGGTCACGGATGTGGACGGTGGGCTGCATGGGGCTCGGGGCGGACGGATAGGAAGGGTGGGAGCCTCAAAGAGGAAGCGTCTCATGGTGCCGCTGTTTCATCTCGCCCTCCCTGTGGTGGATCTGAAGTCCACCCGCACCTTCTACTGCGGGCTGCTGGGCTGCGCCGAGGGGCGGTCGGCGGAGCGTTGGGTCGACGTCGACTTCTTCGGCCACCAGCTCAGCTTCCATGTGGTGCCGGGTCGAGCGGGCATCGTCGGACGCAATCCGGTCGATGGAGATGCCGTCCCCATCCCCCACTTCGGTGCCATCCTGCCCTGGGAGGACTTCTGGGCGCTGGCCGAGCGCCTGCGGGTCCACGGGGCCGACTTCGTCATCTCCCCCCGCATCCGCTTCGAGGGACAGGTGGGCGAGCAGGCCACGATGTTCATCCTCGACCCCTCCGACAACGCCCTGGAGTTCAAGAGCTTCAAGGACCCTTCCCGCGTGTTTGCGACCGCAATTGACACCCCGGGCGCAGCCGGACACCCTCATGCCGCCGACGAACGGGAGTGAGGATGACGCGGGCCTGGATGCTGGTGCTGGGGGGCCTCATCGCCTGCGGGGGGGACAAGGCCGCCGACCCCGAGCCCGACACCGCGGAGGACAGCCCGGTCGACGACACCGCCGAAGACGCCGGGGTGGACGGCGACCCGGCCACCGTGCCGCTCACGGGCGCCTGTCCCATGGAGACCGACCTCGGGGGCTTCGTGGTGGAGGAGGTGCAGACCTACTCCTACGTCGATGGTGCCGTGCTGGAGGCCATCATCCCCACTCAGAAAGCCACGGTGCTGGCAGAGGCGGGGGACTGTCGGTTGCTGCGTCGAGAAAACCCCTTGTGCGACCCCACCTGCGGTCCTGAGGAGACCTGCGACCTCACCGGCACCTGCGTCCCCTTCCCCGTCGAGCAGGACATCGGTGAGGTGGTGGTGGCGGGCCTCGTGCAGCCGGTGGTGATGGAGGCCCGGGAGCCGGGGGCCCACTACTTCGACACCACCGTGCCACACCCCGCCATGACCGACGGCAGCCTCGTGCAGCTTCGCACCGACGCCACCGGTGCGCTTGGAGAGGTGGTGCTCCACGGCGTGGCTCCGGTGCCTCTGGTGGCCCAGTCCGACGAGCTGTTGATGGGCCACGGGCAGGCCCTCGAGGTGCGCTGGGAGCCCCCTCCGGCAGGGGCCCGCACCGAGGTCTTCCTCTCGTTGAACATCGACCAGCACGGCGGCTCCCCGGGCCGCATCGAGTGCACCTTTGCCGACGATGGGCTGGGGGAGGTGCCCGCGGAGCTCACCGGCGGGCTGGTGGATGCGGGCGTCACGGGCTTTCCCTCGGCTGTGCTCCGGCGGCGCACCTCCGACCGGGCCGAGCTCGACGCCACCGACCGCACGACCGCCGGCTGCATCGACTTCCAGCTCACGTCTCCCCGCACCATCCCGCTGAGGGTGTCCGGCTACATCCCGTGCACCGACGACGACGACTGTCCCGACGGACAGACCTGCAACGAGGAGATCGAGCTGTGTCAGTGAACACCACCCTTCGGCCGATGGCCTTGCTCGTGCTGGCCGCCTGCGACACCGGGCCCTCCAAGACGGGCGCGGAAGGCGAAGAGGAGAGCATCGAGAGCGCCCAGAACGACGACACCGGCGACACCGGCATCGACGACTCGGTGTGCGACGACATTCCCGACGCCCCCCACTCCATCGAGAGCCTGCGGGGCTTCACCACCTCCGAGGACTTCGTCTTCGACCGCGACGGGCATGTCATCAGCGTCGACCAGGTCGGCAACCTCGTGCGGCAGACGAAGGACGGCACCACGGCGGTCATCCTGCCGCGGGTGGGGGAGGTGGCCGGCATGGCTATGACGATCGATGGACACGTCGTTCTCGCCAATGTCGGACGGGGCACGGTGGACATGGTGGCGCCCGACGGCACCTCGGTCACGCTCACCTCGGGCATCGCCTACCCCAACGGTCTCACTGTCGACTCCGAGGGCTTCGTGTACGTCTCGGAACACATCGCGGGTCGCATCCGGCGCATCGATCCCGTCTCCGGCGACTACGACATCATCGCCGAAGGCCTCCGCAACCCGAACGGCCTGGCCTTCAGCCCCGACGAGCAGGTGCTCTACGTCAACAGCTTCGGGGGCTCCACGGTCCACTCGCTGCAGCGTGCGGGCGGCGACTTCGACCCGCCCTCGCTGATGTCTACCATCGAGAGTGGCCCGCCTTACGTCGATCTGTGCGACAGCCTGTCGGAGGGAGACGCCTGCTACCTCGACGGCACCGGCCTGGGCGCCTGCGTCGACAGCGTGTGCACCCTTCAGCTCGACCGGGATGCCTGCGCGAGCGCCATCGAGGGAGAGGCCTGCACGACCGCACACCTGGGAGAGCCTGTCGAGAGTGTCTGCGTGTCCGATGACGACGGCCTGTTCTGTCCACGCGTGCCGGCCGCAGATGTCGCGGCCTGCGTCGACGAGGTCGCCTGGGGCGAGTGCAGCCCGAGCAGCGGTGGCTACGGCTGGTGCGACCAGACCTGGGAGGGGGCCTTCGCCTGCATCGACTGGATGGCCTTGGAGGACGGCTCTCAGGCTTCCTGCGACGGGCTGGAGGTCGGCGACGCCTGCGAGCTCACCTACTGGGGCGCCCCCTACTCCGGTACTTGCGCGGCCGGCATCGACTGGGGCTACCCGGGTCCCTTCTGCCTGGGGGGGCCGTACCTCGACTGGATGTATGGGGGACTCGACGGCCTCGACGTCGATGAGTGCGGCAATGTCTATGTCACCGAGTACGTCACAGGGGTGGTCTACCGCGTGCCCGAGGGCGGGGGGACGGCCGAGGAGTTGTTCACGCTCGAGTCGGAGTGGATCCCCAACCTGCACTGGGGAAGCGGTGCAGGCGGCTGGGACGCCGACCGGCTCTACGTGATGGACCGGATGACCAACGGCATGTACGAGGTCGACGTTGGTGTGGGGGGACGGCCGGTGCCGCACCTGCAGTGAGCGGACCGACCGAAGCCAACCACGCGAAAAGGACGGCTTCCCCGCTGGGAATGCCGTCCTTCAGGTTGTTCTGACGAGGGGACTACTCTTCTTCACTCCGACGGGCGACGGCCATCGCGCCCACCCAGGCCAGCACTGCGGCAGGGGCTGCAGCGCCGCTGAGGGTGGAGCAGCCGCCCTTGTCGGGGATGACGGCTTCGGACTCGGTCTCGCCCCACTCACGGCCGGCGAAGTCGCCGGTGTCGGTGATGCCGTCGTCGCCGGTGCCCTCGTCGCCGCCACCGTCACCGCTGGAACCACCGGAGTCGCCGCCACCGTCGTCGGAGCCGCCCGAGCCGCTGGAGCCACCGGAGCCGCTGCCACCGGAGCCGCCCGAGCCGCTGGAACCACCGGAACCACTGCCGCTTCCGCCGTCGTCACCCGAGCCCGAGCCGCTGGAGCCGGAGCCGCTGGAGCCCGAGCCGCTGGAGCCGGAGCCGCTGGAGCCCGAGCCCGAGAAAGGCACGTAGCCGGACATCCACGAGTAGTAGGCGTCTGTGCGGGTGCCGCCTGTGTAGCCGCCGACACATCCGCCAGCGACGAAGGAGTTGACCGCGGCCACCTCCCAGGAGCCACCGCTCTGAGGCTCGAGGCCCGCGCCACCCGAGTCGCCCGAGCACACGTTGTGGGTGCCGGTGGAGTCGTAGGCGTAGATGAAGTCGCTGTCGTAGCTGTACAGCGGGATGTCGGCGTAGCGCTTGGTGCCGGAGTCGTTGGCGCTGTCGGAGGTGATGCCGTAGCCGACGTAGCGGAAGTCGGAGGCGGTGAAGGTGCTGGGACTGTCGGTGTTCACGTCGACCACGGGGATGCTCGTGATCGAGGTCTTCAGCTCGATGAGGCCGATGTCGGCAGCGAGGGTGGAGGAGCTGTAGGAGGGGTGCTCCACCCACCAGTCCATCTCGGCGTAGTCGTCGAGGTTGTTCACGTCGCGGCCAAAGCCCACGTAGAAGTCGGTGGCGCCGTAGTAGTCGGCGTATTCATCGATGGCCTCGACGCAGTGGGCGGCCGTGAGCGCCCAGTCGGGGTCGATGAGGGAGGCCGAGCAGAAGTCGGCGCACCAGCCCCGGCCGCACGCGATGAGCACGCCGACGTATTCGTAGTCGGAGGTGGTCGTGCCGTTGACGACCGGCGGGGGCGGCGCCTCGGCTGCGACGGCGGGCGTGCTGACGAGGAGGGCGAGGCCGGTGAGGGCAGCGGCAGTGACGCGGGAGTGGTGCATGCGGGACTTCCTCGGGAGGCGATTTTGGACCGGGGGGAAGGTGGCCGGCGGCTTCGCCCGGCTGATGACGCGACGGACTCGAACCGATCACGGCAATTCCGACTTTTCTGGCGGCACCCGCCATTTCCTCCTCGGGGAAGTGGGACCGGGTGCTGGTTGGGAGGTGGCCGCAGCCCTACACTGTGTGCTGCTCCGTCTCGTGACCCCCAGCCGCTTGCCCCCCAAGGTCGCTTTCATGCCATCTCAGCCTCGCCCTGGCTCCTTTCTCAACCCGTGGGCCCACGGCAGCCTGATTCGGTATCTTGCGTGGCTGCGACAGACACACAGCCACCTCCCCCTGCCTGCACCCGGCGCAGACCCCACCACCGGCGTGCCGCTGGGCGAGCTGTACGTCCCCCCCCGACTCGGGCCCTCGCCGGGCGCCGGGCATGGTCCGGGCATCGACCGCACCGTCGACCTGCTCGATGTCCTCGACACCAACCGACAGGTGGTGCTCCTCGGAGAGCCCGGCAGTGGCCGCACCACTCTGGTGTCGTGGCTGGTGCACTCGCTCACCGACCCCGGCCGCAACCTCGTGCTCAACCGGCTGGGCCGCATGGTGCCCATCGTCATCCCGGTGCGGGCTCTGGCGCTGCACGCGGGCATGCGCACCATCGACGAGCTGCTGTCGATGCTCGCGGGACTTCCCTACTGGTTTGAAGGACTCGACGCGCTGGTGCCTGAGCTGCTGGCCCGCGGCCAGGTCATCTTCGTGCTCGACGACGCCGACGCCATCGAGGACCTCGAGATCCAGGAAGCCCTGAGAGAGGCCATCTTCGACGGCATCGAGCGCTTTCCCGCCAACAGCTGGGTGGTCACCGCAGAGCCGGCTGGCTTCGGGGCCCTTCCCCTGCGAGACGACGCCCGGCGCGGACGTCCCGGGGAGCCCTCGGTGGCCACCTGGTTCCTGCATCCGTGGGGCACCGACCAGGTGAAGGCCTTCGTGGAGCGTTGGGCCGAGCTGGTGCAGGCGCCGCCCCAGGCCGCCGACGCGATGCGCACGGCCATCCGACGCTCCCATCTGGCCCGACAGCTCGCCCCCACCCCCGCGATGCTGGCCGTGCTCGCGGTGGTCCACACGGCCCGTGGCGACCTGCCCACCGACCGGAACACCCTGCTCGACTGGATCGTGGCGGGCTGGCTGTCGGTGCTCGACAACGTGCCGGGCGCCAAGGCCGTGCCGATGCCGGTGCGGCGGGCGTGGGTGGAGGCGGTGGCACGGGCCGCGGAGTCGGAGCGAATCGCCGCCTGGGATCCCTGGCTGGCCGCGGGTGCGCCGAGCAGCCTGGAGAGTCGGGTGCGCACCCCGCCGGTGGCTTTCGGTCAGGCGGCTTCGCTGCTTCGAGATGCGGCCCGCACGCTTGGCGCCCAGGTGTTGTCCGAAGAAGAGGCCCAGCGCTTTGTGCTCGGAGCGGCCCACCGCCCCGGCGTCATCGTCGCGCGCGGCGGCGGCATGGGCTTTGTGCGCGCCGACCAGCAGCGCTTCCTGGCGGCGGTCCATGTGGCCGTCGACCTGCAGACCCCGGTGTCCGACCCCCACACCTCCGGGGCCGCGATCGCGACGGTACGGGGCTGGAGCCGGATGTCCTCCGAGGAGGAGGACGACGACCTCTCCGATCTGCTGCAGCTGCTCGGCGAACGCCCCGATGTGGCCGGTCGCGTCTACACCCGCATCCTCGACCAGTCCCGGGACCGCAGCCTGGGGGAGCTCGACGACCTCGGACCACTCGCGCTCGCGCTCCAAGACGCCCAGAAGGTCGATGTTCCCGACGAGGTGCGCGACGCCGCGCGAGAGCTCGCCGATGAGGCGGTGCGCCGCTGGGTGGCCGAGCGCGGACGCGTGCCGAAGTGGGCCCGGAGTGTCGCCCCGGTGCGGCATGTGCGCGACCTGCCCACCCTCGACCTCAGTGGCAACAAGAGGGTGTCCGACATCTACCCGCTGGCCGGTCAGAAGCTTCTGTACAAGCTCGATCTCAACGGATGCACCGCCATCGACGACATCGCGCCCCTGTCCACCATGCCCCGGCTGCAGTGGGCCGACCTCTACGGCTGTGTGCAGGTGGAGGACATCACTCCGCTCCACGATGCCCAGGGCCTGCGCTGGCTCGACCTGGGGGGCTGCAGCCAGCTCGACGACCTGTCCCCCCTCGGCGGGCTCCAAGGCCTGCAGGCGCTCGCGCTCCACAACTGCAAGGGCATCGAAGACCTCTCCCCCCTCACGTCCATCCGCACCTTGCGTGCCCTCGTGCTCACAGGCTGCACCAACGTCTACGACCTCTCCCCGCTTCGGCTGCTGCCCCCAGGGGGCACGGTGTGGGTGAAGGGCTCGGGGGTGCGTGTGGTGCCGCCCGGCCTCGGGTGGACGGTCCGCGGCGTGTGATGCCGGGTATTGCCGAGCTGTTCGGACAGGTCCACCACGGCCTCAGCCTGTTCGACTGGCTGGTGGCCGTCCACTTCGGGATGGCGCTGATCACCCTCGTGGTGCTCGTCTTCATCTCGGCCCCCTATGGCCGCTTCTCCCGCGGCGGCTGGGGACCCATGGTGCCGGGTCGGCTGGGCTGGGTGTTGATGGAGACGCCCGCGGTGCTGGCCTTCGTGGTGGTGTTCTTCTCGGCGGATGGCTGGCGGCGTCCCGCTTCTGTCGTGCTCGCCGCTTTGTGGCTCATCCACTACGTCCACCGCACCTACATCTTCCCGTTCCGGCTGCGGTCCACCCGTCCGATGCCCGTGCTGGTGGCCGCTCTGGCATTCGTCTACCAGCTCGTCAACACGCCCACCAACGCGTGGCAGGTGGGCCAGCTCGGTGACTACGGGTCCGCCTGGCTCACCGACCCCCGCTTCGTGGTCGGGGTGGCGCTGATGGTGGTGGGAATTGTTGGGAACATCCACTCAGACACTGTTCTCATCAATCTTCGCCGGCCGGGGGAGACCGGCTACAAGATCCCGCAAGGGGGCCTGTTTCGCTGGGTGACGGCGGCGAACTACCTGGGAGAGCTCACCATCTGGACGGGCTGGGCAGTGGCCACCTGGTCGTGGGCCGGGCTCGCCTTCGCGGTCTACACCTTCGCCAACCTCGCCCCACGGGCCGCGGAGTCCCACCGCTGGTACATGGACACCTTCGCAGGCGCCTACCCCCCCGAGCGCAAGCGCCTGCTGCCCTACCTCTGGTGAAGGAGATGCCATGGGACAGTCTGTTGAGCTGGCCGTGATGGTGGCCGCTCTCGAAGACATTGCCGCCACGCGTGCCGCAGCTTCCTGGGACAACGTCGGCCTGCTGCTGCGCGGCGACCGCAAGATCGGACGCATCGGAGTGTGCATCGACCTCACGCCGCCTGTGTGGGACGAGCTGTCCCAGGCGGGCGTGGATGCCGTCGTGGCCTACCATCCGCCCATCTTCCGCGGACTCAAGCGGCTCACGGGAGCCTCTCCGCGGGAGCGCACGCTGTTGTCCGTGTTGCGGTCGGGAGTGCATGTCTACGCTCCCCACACCGCCCTCGATTCCGCTGTGGGTGGCATGGGGGACTGGCTCGCACAGGCCATCGCCCCGCGCGCGGAGCTGCGCGACCTGCGGCCGGTGGAGCCCGTCGACTGGGATCCCGCGGTCGGCGTCGGACGGCGCGCCGAGCTGATCTCTCCGGTGTCGCTGGGTGAGCGGGTGGACCGAATCAAGTCGTGGCTCGGCCTCGACCACCTGCGGGTGGCGGGCGACCTGTCCGCACCGCGCGCGTCCCTGGCGGTCTGTCCGGGCAGCGGAGGCGCGGTGTTCCGGGGCCTGGGTGACGTGGATCTGCTGCTCACCGGTGAAATGGGACACCACGAAGTGCTCGCCCATGTGGCGGGCGGCGGGGCGGTGGTGCTCACCGACCACACCCACTGCGAGCGGGGCTACCTGCCGCTGTACGCCGAGCGCATCCGAGCGGCCCTGCCCGGCGTGGATGTGGTGGTGTCGCAGGTGGACGACGACCCTCTCCGCGTGGTGTAGGCACGGCCGAGAGGTGTGACAGGTCGGTGTCGGCAGGGAGCCTGCAAGGTCTGGTAGCCTTGCGGGGTGCCCCCGGAGTCGTCGATGGGCGAGCCAGCCCCTCCCTTGATGCAGATCCACGCCCTGCGCGCCGCGGCCGCCAGCGGGCGTGAGGATGCGCTGCGGGGGGCACTGGCGGACATGTCCCCGACCTTGGCCCGCGTGGGCAGAGCCCTGCTCGCCGCCGACCGCGGCGCCTGGCAGGATGTGGTCGACCTGCTCGCGGGTGTGACCGGGGTGCCCACGGCCCTCGACGGCCTCGTGTCCCTCGCCCTCACCCGGGCCCTGACCCACACGGGCCAGCTCCAGCTCGCCGAGCAGATCGCCAACGGGCGCCTGAAGCGGGTCCCCGACGATGTGGATGTGCGCACCGCCCGCGCGCGGGCCTGGTTCGAGGCGGGCCTGGTGCAGGAGGCGGCCGACGAGTTCGCCGAGGTGCTCGCGGTGGTGCCCCGACATGCCGGGGCCTGCCTCGGGCTTGGCGAGGTGGCTCTGGCCACTGGCAACCTGTCGAAGGCGTCGGACTGCCTCCAGGCGGCCTGCGTCGCGGCTCCGCTGGCCGCCGAGCCCGTGGTTGCATTGGCCCGCCTGTTCCTGGTGGCCGGCATGCCCGGGGATGGCGCTCGACAGGTCGAGGCCCTCATCGGGGTCGGGCAGCGGGGCAACGACCCCCGCCTCGCCTCCAGCCTCGCCGAGCTTCGGGTCGCAGCCGGCATGCTCGACCAGGTGCCCCCTCTGCTGGAGCAGCTCGAGCAGGCGCCGGCCCTCGACGACCCCCGCCGCATCGAGCTGGCCAGGTTGTGGGCGGAGACCGGACGCAGCGCGCCCATTCGCCGGCTCTCCAGCTCGGCCGTCCATCCCGGCATCCAGGCGTTGCTGTCCGCCGTGGCCGACGGACTCGATGGCACAGACCCCCTGCCGGGCCTCGACGAAGCCGCTGTGATGCTGCCGAACCACTGGTGGGTTCACGAGCGGCGCGCCCACGCCTTGCTGAAGGCCGACGACGACAAGGGCGCCTCCGCCGCCGCCGCCGTGGCCTTGCGCCTGGCGCCCCGCGCCGCTGCCGTGCGCGTCACCGCCGCCGCCGCTCGCCTTCGAGAAGGCGAAGACTCCCACGCCCGCCGCATCCTCAAGGTCGCGGCCCGGCACACCGGCCTGTGGCCCTCCGTGCGCGCGGTCGCCCGAGAAGCCCTCGCCCGCAGTTGAGCGCGGCGTCAGGACCCCGGCGTTGCACCAACAGCTCGCCAGCCCACTTTGTTGAGCGCGGCGTCAGGACACTGCAGTTGCATTGACAGCCCACGAGGCACCCGAGTTGCGCGCGGTGCCCGGTCACGCGGGTTGCACCCCGCACCCCGCACCCCGCCCCCCCGTGCCTCCGGTGGCTGAGAATCCGGTGTGCAGGGGCATCGCTGGCGTCGCCGCTCCGCCAGCGCGCGCGTCGCCGGAGAGCCGGTGCAACCGGCGACTCCGGGCACCGTGCGCAACGCGCTGCCGTGCAGGGATGTAAATGCAACTTTGGTTACCTGACGCTGTGCTCAACAAACTGCTCTGAAGATGGGAGGGTCGGAATGGCTCGCCGGCTCGAAGACAAGCTGACTGCGCTTCGGCTGCTCGCCGACACCGCCTCTGTCCCCGACCTCGATGCGCGCCTCAAGGTCGTGCTCCGCGGCCGGTCGGGTCCGCTGGTCGACCTCGCCGCCCGCATCATCGGCGACCGGGGGCTGGGTGCGCACCGGGCGGGGCTGCTCAGGGCCTGGTCGACTCTGTCGGAGGACGGCGCGCGTCGAGACCCCGGCTGCACCGGGAAGCTGTCCTGCCTCACCGCCCTGGACCGCCTCGAACACATGGACGTCGACCTCTTCATCGAGGCCACGCGGATGGTCCAGCTCGAGAAGGCCTGGGGTCCCCCTGTCGACACCGCGGTCCCCGTGCGCGCCCGCGCTGCCCTGGCCCTGTCGCGCTTCTCCGAGCCAGAGGCTGCGGTGGCCGTGGGAAGCCTGCTCTGCGACCCCGCCGAGTCGGTGCGACGGGCGGCCGTCGAGGCCATTGCAGTGCGGGAGGATCCCCGTGGAGCCGGCATGCTGGCGGTCCGCTGGCAGCTTGACGACCCCGAGGCGCCCGTCGCTCAGCTCGAGTGCGGCGTCGCCCTCGCCCGGCTGTCTCCCCAGGTGGGCGTGTCGCTGGTCGCCGCCGCTTTGCAGTCGCCTCGCGAAGACCTGCGTGAGCTGGCGGCCCTGGCTCTGGCCGAGTCCCGCTCGCCAGCAGGGCTGGAGGCGCTGTGGTGCGCGCTGCAGACCACCGTCACCGCCGAGGGCCGCAGGCTCCTCATCTCCGCACTGGGCGCCCATCGAAGCGAAGCCGCCCAGCACCACCTGCTCGACCTGCTCGTCGACGGCGACGACCGAGACGCCGAGCAGGCGCTGTCCGTGCTCGGCGCTCAGGTCCTGTCCGAGAAGATGCGCCGCCTCGTCACCCTCGAAGCCAACGAGCGGGGCCTGCGATTCCCGGAGGGCTGAGCCATAGTGGCGTTGGCGGTGTCGTCCTGCTGCCCTTCTTGATGCGTGACTCTACCTTGAGTTACTATACCTTCGAGGGGACGACCCGCTCGTCCACAGGAGTCGCCATGTCAGCCAACTCCCGCGCGCAACTGCTTGAGAATGTCCGCCTGGTCACCATCTTCATGGTCCCAGCCCTCGGCACCGTCGGCTGCTCCGACTACGGCTTCAAAGACCACGCCGACCTCAACGCGCCGGGCGAGGTCGACGACACGGGTGAGCCGGCAGACGATCCCACCGGTTCTCCGCTCGCGGTCGTGTCGCCGAGCGTGCTCGACCTCGGCATCGTGTGCGGGGTCGGCTTCGGCGAGGCCATCGTCGAGAATCAGGGCGACGCCGACCTCACCGTCACCGGCATCGACACCGGCAGCCCCGGCTGGACCGCCAGCCACGACGCGCTGCCCGTCACCTTGTCCCCCGGCGACACCCTCACCATCTCGCTGTCCGGCGAGCCCGTCGACACCGAGCTCGTCATCGAGACCGACGACCCCGCCCACCCCGAGCTGCGGGTCCCCCTCACTGGCACGGCCGACGCCCCGCCCACCCTGACCATCACCGACCCCACTGCCGGCTCCGTGCTCGACCCCGGCGTGGTCACCGACTTCCACGCCCAGGTGACCGACGACGCAGGTCCCGCCGACGCCGTGTCCCTCGTGTGGACCTCCGACGTCGACGGTGTGCTGTCCACCGCTTCCGCCGACGGCTCCGGCACCGCCACCCTGTCGTGGGACGCCGGCGCCCGCACCAGCGGCAGCCACCTCGTCACCCTCACCGCCACCGACACCTGCGGCAATGTGGTCGAAGCCGACGTCACCGTCTGCCAGAACGAAGGCTACCTCGCTGACTCCCTCGACCTGTCCTCCTGGAACTTCGAAGGCCACGCCGCCTGGGACAGCAGCAACAGCTGGGTGCAGCTCACCGCGCCCAACCCCTACGAGTCCGGCACCGCCTTCCAGACCTCCTCCACCGTCGACGCTGCCAACGTGCAGATCGAGTTCGAATTCTTCGGCAGCGGTGGCACCGGCGCCGACGGGCTGAGCCTCACCGCCCTCGACAGCACCCGCATGACCGGATTTGTCGGCGAAGCAGGCGGCGGCATCGGCTACGGCGGTCTGCCCGGCTGGAGCATCGAGGTCGACACCTGGTACAACTCCGAAAACGGCGACCCCACCCACGACGACCATGTGGCCTTGCATCTCGACGGCTCGGCCAGCAACCCGGTCGTGTGGGCCGCTCTGCCCGAGATGGAGGACGGCAACTGGCACGCCATGGCCGTGTCTGTGAGCGGCACCTGGCTCACCGTCACCATCGACGGCACCGACTGGATCGACCAGGACGTCCCCGAGCTGTCGTCCTTCCAGGCCTACGTGGGCTTCACCGCCGCCACCGGCTCGGTCACCAATTACCACCTCATCGATGCGCTCCAGGTCGAAGAGTTCGTGTGTGACAGCGAGTAGGCTCCTCCTGCTCGGCCTTGTCGGCTGCCGGTCCCCGGGCGACAAGGCCGCCGACTCCGCTTCTTTCGCCGGTCGGACCGGCACGGCGCTCGTGTTCGAACCCGACGCCGATCTGAGCGACCCCGCCCACTTCTTCGACCTGCCCTGGCCCCTCGACAGCCGTCTGACGGCCGACGGACACCCCGACGTCGCCGGCCTTCCGCGCGGGGACACCGTCTCTACGGAGCAGCTCTGGTCGCTCGTCGCCGAGGCCGACCGCTTCAGCCAGGTTCCTACGGTGGTCTTCCGCTTCGACGGTCCCATCGCGCAGTCGGGCGGACTCGCCGCGGGTCCGCAGCCCATCGACCTTGTCCAATTCGTCGATGTCGACGTCGACTCACCCGGCTTTGGCGAGCGCATCCCCGCCTTTGTGGGCACCCCGCAGGCCGACCCCTTCACCCCCAGCCACGCCCTCGTGGTGCAGCCTGTGCATGGCTTCGTGCTGCGGGCCGGCACCACCTGGGCTGTGGTCGTGGATGCGGACTGGGGCGACGCAACAGGCCAGCCCCTCGGCCTGCCGCCCACCCTCGATGCCGCCTTGAGCGGGCGGGGCGAGCTGGCCGAGGTCTACCGTCCCCTCATCGAGAACGTGGATGTGGAGAATGTTTCGGCGGCCACGGTCTTTACGACCGGCGATGTGGTCGCCGACACCCACGCATTGTCCGAGGCGGTCCGAAGCGCCCACCCGCCGGTCCTCGAACCGCCGGTGCTCGCCGAAGACGGCGCCACCCATGCCCGATTCTGTGAGCTGCACACCACCCTGTCCCTGCCCCAATTCCAGCAGGGCGAGCCGCCCTTCGACAGCGGGGGCTCCTTTCATTGGGACGGTGAGAATGTGCCGCCCGTGGAGCGAACCGAAGAGGTCCCGGTCGTGCTCACCCTCCCGCTCGGCACCATGCCCGAGGGCGGCTGGCCGGTGGTCTTCTACGCCCATGGAAGCGGCGGTCGCTTTGACCAGGTGGTCGACCGGGGGCCCGTTCTGGAGGAGGACGGGGCGCCCACCCCTGGCCTGGGTCCCGCCCATGTGCTGGCGTACAGGGGCATTGCCGCCGTCGGCATGGGGCTGCTCCTCGGGGAGTCTCGTGCGGGGGGACACGATGGCCGCGGCTACCTCAACCTCGCCAACCTCCGCGCCTACCGCGACACCTGGCGACAGGGGATGGTCGACACTCGCCTGCTGTTCGACGCTCTGGCCGACCTGCGTGTTCCTCCCGATGCCGTGTCGGACTGCGGTGGGCTCGCCCTTCCCGACGGCGCCGACGCACACCGGCTGAAGGTCGACCACATCGGCATGATGGGACAGAGCGCAGGGGGACACCTCACCATGGAGGTGGCCGCTCTCGATGAGCGGGTGCAGGCGGCCGTGCCCACCGGAGCCGGCGGCTACTGGACCCTGGTGATGACGCTGTCTCCCCGCACGGGGGTCCCGCCCGAGGTCACCGCGGCGGCTCTGGGCACGTCGGTCGTCCCCGATGCCCTGCATCCCGGCATGGCTCTGCTGCAACATGGCTGGGAGGCGGCCGACCCCCTCATCTACGCCCCCCGGATGTCGGTGCGTCCCCTCGAAGACTATGAGACCATCGACATCTACATGCCCATGGGCCTCGATGATGGCTACTTTCCCGAGCCCATCTTCGACGCCATGGCCCTGGCCGCTGGCCTCGACCGCGCTGGAGAGCCGTTGCGGGAGGAGACCGACGCGCGCCTGCAGCTGGGCGGACTCGAGGTCGACGTCGCCTACCCGGTGACCGACAACCAGGGCGACTGGACGGGCGCGGCGGTGTGGTGGCCCCCGGATGGGGTGGCGGACAGCCACGGTGTGTTTGCCCAGTATGACGGCATCAAGCACCAATACGGCTGCTTCTTCCGCACCTCCTTCGATGTCGGCACAGCCCGCCTTGTGGCACCTGGCGCGGAGACCGACCCCTGCGGAGATTGAGATAGGCTCTCTTCCCGGCCTCTCTGGAGTCGCCCATGGACATCGCGCTCACCAACGTCCACCTCGACCTGGGCGCCGGCCGCCGCGGCACCGACATGGGCCCTTCGGCGCTGCACGTCGCCGGTTTGGTGCCCGCCCTCCGACGCCTCGGTCACACCATCGAAGACATCGTGAGCATCGGGTCTCCCAGCTTTGAGGCCCGGGTTCACGGCGACTCCCACGCGCGCTTTCTGCCGGAGATCACGAAGGTGGTCACCCAGCTCGCCGACCAGACCGAGGCGGCCATGGATGCCGGTCGCTTCCCCCTCGTGCTCGGCGGCGACCACTCCATCGCCATCGGCACCATCACGGGCATGGCCCGCTCCATGCGCAGGAAGGGCGAGCGGCTGGGGGTGGTCTGGGTGGACGCCCACACCGACATGAACACCCCGGAGAGCTCTCCGTCGGGCAACATCCATGGCATGCCGGTGGCCTGTCTCCTGGGACGCGGACCCGCCGCACTCACCTCCGAGCTCGACCCCGACGGACCGGCCATCCACCCCGAAGACATCGTGCTCATCGGTATTCGGGATGTCGACCCCAACGAGGCGAAGACGGTGCGCGAGATGGGCGTGCGGGTGTACACGATGTCGGAGCTGGATGCCCGGGGGACTGCAGCCTGCCTGCGCGAAGCCCTGGCCCAGGTGACCCGCCACACCGGCGGCATCCACATCAGCTTCGACCTCGACGGCGTGGACCCGATGCATGCCCCTGGAGTCGGCACCCCTGTGCCCGGCGGCCTGAGCCTGCGCGAGTCGCACCTGGTGTGCGAGTGGGCGGCTCAGACGGGGCGGCTGGTGGGCATGGAGATGGTGGAGCTGAACCCCACGCGCGATGTGCGGAATCAGACCGGGGAGCTGGCGAGGTGGCTGATTGAAAGTGCGCTGGGGAAGAGCATTTTGTGAGGGGGGCTTGGGTTGGTGGGTGGAGGCATCCCAGCCTGCAGCAGCGGGGGAGGCATCTATAGCATCGAGTCGTGCAGGTCTATCGAGAACACCTGGAAGGGCTGCTTCATCTACGACTGACGGAATGCGGAGGTTTGCCGTGCAGAGCCGGTCCGGCGGAAGCGATGCCCCATGCTTTGGAGCTTCTGGCCGGGTACTCTCCCCGCGGGCCTGACCAGTCGGGCGTTCTGGCCTTGACCCATCGTTTCGGAGTCCTCATCTATGCGCTATAGAGCTGGCCCCATTCCACTGCTTGCCCGAGTCGGTGTGGTCGGCCTGTGTCTTTGTGCCGGCATCTTGGGCTGCGCGGGCAACAAGCACGACGGGAGCTGCGAGGACTATACCGTGGAAGAGTGGGTGTATGACTACGAATACGCCTTTACACACGCTGTCGCAATTTGCAGTGAGATTGACGACCCGAATGGGCACGCGATTGAGTTCGCCACCACCATGCGGCGATTCTATCGCCAAAGTGGATGTGACCGCCTGGATGAAAACTTCGACCCCTGCGAGGCTCGGCAGTGCGCGGACGACATGGAGGCAGCCGCCAACACGGTGCGCCATCCCAGCACTCGCGAAGAAGCCTGATGGGACCTACCCCCCAACCTCCGCACAACACCGAAAGCCCACCGACCCCACCCAATTCGCCTTGTGCGTGTCCACCGCCGTCTGCGCGCAGCTCGAGATCTTCCGTGCATAGTGCGCGCCCCCACGCTTGTCGGTGATGGGCATCCCGTTGTCGGCCTTCAAGCCCGGGTCGGACCACTCCCAGAGGTTGCCCATCAGGTCGTAGACGCCGGTGGGCGTGCGGCACCACGGGTAGCTGCCCGTCTGCGCCAGTGGGACCATGCCACCCGACATGTGGTGGGTGAAGTTGCAGTCGCCCGGCTCATAGCTTGTGCCCCTCAGAGTGCCGTAGGTGACGCCACCTTCGCCGGGCTGGCCATCGCAGGTGTCGCGCCACTCTGCACTCGTGCAGAGGTGAAAGCCGCTCGCCTTGCAGAGGTGGCGGGACTCGTTGAAGGTGAGCTCCGTCGGCCGCTGACCGGCTGCAGAGACCAGCTTGAGCTTGTGGGGCTCGTGCAGGTGCGCGCGGGGGTGCCCTCCCTGGCCGCTCACGAGCTGCACCGACACCTCGTACCGGTGGATGCAGAAGGGACCGTCTTCGCCCTCGATGCGGGCCATGCCCTCAGGGCAGCCCTCTGTGACCGCAGCAGGAGCCTCGGGTGCCGGGCCAGGGTCGGGCTGTGGGAGGGGCGCTTCGCTGTGGGAGGTCGCGTGCAGCGCGTTGGCTGGGGGATGACCGGGTGCGTTGTGCCGCGGCGGCTGGGTGCCCGGGGGCGCCGCCTGGGGACCGGGATCGACGGGGACGGGGGGGACCTCGGCTTCAGGTGCTTGCTGGCCACACGCCGACACCGCGAAGAAGACGCCCACCACGCCGGACATGGCGCGCATCGTGATCATGCACCGCGGCTAACCGGTGGCCGGACCGGCGGAGGCGCCTTCGGAGAATCGGCATAGGGGTGCGCTCCCCAGGAGGGTGTCGTGGCGAAATCGACGGTGACGGTCGCGCCGGCGGAGCTGTTGGCTCTGGAGCTGTTCCAGGGCCTGGGCGCGTCGGATGTGGCGCTGCTGTGTATGCCGGAGCGGGTCGTGCGCTTTGCGCGGGGCGCCGTGGTGTTCAAGCAGGGCGACCCCGCCGACCACCTTTTGCTGGTCGTGCAGGGGCAGCTGAGGGCATGGGCCGAGGTGGGGGGCCGAAGCGAGCCCGTGGCCGATGTCTTCGCGGGCGAGCTGGTGGGGGAGGCCGCGCTCTTTCCCAATGCCGGTCGCCGCACAGCCACCCTGAAGTCGGCCTCCGCCACGGTGGCCCTGCGACTCACCCGGGCCGACCTCGACGCCCTGTCTGGCAGCAAGGCTCTCGCGGCCATCCAGCGGCGGATGCTCCAGTCCACCGCCCGCCGCCTGCGCACCACCAACCACGCCATGCGCCGCATCTGGAAGCGAGCCCGAGAGACGGAGGCCGCTGCGCGCTCCTCCGAGGCCCGCAAGCCGAAGTCGGGACTCTGGTCCCAGTTCGTGAGCGCCCTCGGGGGCCTGACATGACCGATCTCACCATCGACTACGACCGCATCGCACGCCGACTGCTGCGGGCTGAGCGGATGCCGCTCGATGGCATGGCGCCTCTCGCCGAGGTGCTGCGGGTGGCCCGCCCCCTGCAGCTCGAAGCGGGGGCTGTGGTGGTTCGGGAAGGCGACACGGCCCGAGAGCTGCTGGTCGTGGCGCGCGGGTCCGTGCTCGTGCGGCTCAAGGATGCCAGCGGCGAGGTCACCCGCGTGGCCACCCTACAGGCCCCTCTGTTGCTCGGCCACGTCGCCATTGTCGACGACGGAGCGCGGAGCGCCACCTGCGAGATGGCCACCGATGGCCTCGTGCTGTCCCTTCCGCGAAGACAGGTGGGGGATGTGCTCCACAGCACTTCGCGCGGCGCCGAGGTCATGCGCGACCTGCTGCTGGCCGGCATGTTCCGTCAGCTCGACCAGGCCTCCGCCCGGCTGCGTGCCTACCTGCAGGAGCACCCCGAGGAGCGGGTGGAGCTGCGCGACCGGAAGCGCCAGTGAGTCCCCTCCACCGCCTCGACCTCAAGGGGGCCACCGCCGTCGTCACGGGCTCGATGGTGGGGGTCGGCATCTTCCTGGCGCCCCCCGAGGTTGCCGCGGCTCTACCCCATCCCGCCGCCTTTCTCGGCTTGTGGGTGCTCGCCGCGGTGGGGGCCCTGGCGGGTGCTGCCACCTATGCCGCCCTGGGTCGGTGGCGTCCGGTGGATGGCGGCGACGTCGTGTATCAGCGGGCCGCGCTGGGGGGCTCGGTGGCCTTCGCGACCGGCCACCTCCAGCTCTGGGCGGTGTTCTGTGGCTCCGCAGCCACCATCGCGGCGGCCCTCGGCCAGTACCAGCTTCCCACCGCCACGGGTATCCCGCTGAATGAGCTGCAGGTGGGTATTCCGGGGGTCTTCACCGCCAACGGCGCCCAGCTTGTGGGGGCCGGCGTGGTGCTCGCCATCACCGCGGTGCAGGACCGCGGTCTGCGCACCACCGACATGGTCCAGCGGGCTCTGGCGGTCATTCCCGTGGCGGCGCTGGCGGCCCTGTCGTTGGCCACCTTGGTGATGTGGCTGGGCGACGCCGTGCCCGCGCCCCCTCAAGCCCCCGCACCCACCGCACCCTGGAGCATGGGCGCCATCGTCGGCGCGTGGTTGGCGGCACACTTCGCCTACTCGGGCTGGAATGCCATCGTCTACGCCGCCGGTGCGGTGGAAAACCCCTACCGCACCCTGCCCCGCGCCATGGTGGGGGGCACGGTGTCGGTGGCCGCCCTCTACCTCCTCATCTGCGGTGCTCTGGCTGCGGGCCTCGGCATGGCCGCGCTCGCGGATGCGGGCGAGGCCGGCACCGCTCTGGCTGCCCATCTCGGCGGAGACACCCTCGCCCGCGGCATGAACGCCCTCATCGCCATCGGCCTGCTCGGCACCGTGCACGCCACCCTGCTCGGGGGCGCGCGCGTGGGCCTCGCGATGGGACGCTCGGGCGACCTGCCGGCCAGGATGGGCACTGTCGACAGCCGCGGCACCCCCCGCACGGCGCTCTGGGTGCAGGGCATCTGGACAGCACTGCTCGTGCTCACCAACGCCGCGGACACCCTGCTCACCGCGGTCGCGCTCGCGATGGTGGTGGTCGGCACCCTCACGGCCGCCAGCCTGTTTCTGCTTCGCGGGCGCCTCGACGATGGCCCCGAGGGGTGGGGTGTGCCGGCGCTGCCGATGGTCCACCTGGTGCTGGGCCTCATCGTGCTGGCCCTGGAGCTCACCCACGCCCTGTCCGACGATGGCGACCGCATCTCGCTGCTGGGAGTGGGGGTCTTCCTGGTGGCGGTGGTGGCCCACAAGCTGCTGGGCGGGCGGCGCTCAGCCTGACTGGAAGTGCTCCAGCCGCGCCCGCAGGTCGTCAGGGAAGGGCACGGCCTTCAGGTGCTCCTCGCTGCCCGGCAGGGTCCCCATCAGCACGCAGGTGGTGGCGCCCGTCGCATGGAGCTGGCCGCTGTCGTGTCCCACCACGCGGTAGTTCAGCACAATCGAGCTGCCGCCGATGCGGCCGACCCGCAGCTCGATGTCCACCCGGTCTCCAAAGCGCACTGGCGCCTTGAAGTCGGCCTCCGTGTGTACTGCGGGAAGGCCACGGGTCTTCAACAGGTCGTGGTAGGCGAGGTCGAGGCAGGCCCCGAACCAGGCCTCCATCGCCTGGTGGAACCAGTCGAAGAAGCGGGGGAAGTACACGATACCCGCGGGGTCGCAGTCGCCGAAGCGCGCGTGGATGAGATGTCTGAAGACGCCCGTCCCCACGCTATTCACAGCTTCACACACACATTGCGCGGCTCGCTGTAGAAGTCCATCGACCAGCGTCCGCCCTCCCGTCCCACGCCGCTTTCCTTCATGCCGCCGAAGGGCACCCGCAGGTCGCGTACCAGCCAGCAGTTCACCCACACCATGCCGCTCTCGATGGCCTGGGCGACGCGGTGGGCGCGGGACAGATCGCGGGTCCACACGCTGCCGGCGAGCCCGTAGCGGACCGAGTTGGCGATGCGCACGGCCTCTTCTTCGGTGTCGAAGGGGTGCACCGTCACGACCGGACCGAAGATCTCCTCGGTGGCGGTGCGGCAGGTGGTGGGCAAGCCGCCGATGAGCGTGGGCTGCAGGAAGTAGCCACCGTCGTAGGGGGCCGGAAGTGCCACCCGCTGGCCTCCACAGAGCACCGTGCCCCCTTCTTCTTGCGCGAGCCGGATGTAGCCCTCCACCTTGTCGCGGTGGGCGGCGCTCACCAGCGCACCCACCTCGGTGTCGGGATGGTCGGGGGCACCCACCCGCAAGGCGGCCACCTTGGCGGTCAGTCGCTCCACGAAGGTGTCGTAGATCGACCGGTGTACCAGCAGCCGCGAACCGCACAGGCAGATCTCGCCCTGGTTGGCGAAGCCCGCCCGCGCCGCACCGGCGACAGCGGCGTCGAGGTCGGCGTCTTCGAACACGATGGTGGCGTTCTTTCCCCCCAGCTCTAGGCTGAGCTTCTTGAACTGAGGTGCGGCAGCAGCGGCGACGTGGCGCCCCGTGGCAGTGCCGCCGGTGAAGCTCACCAGGTCGACGTCGGGATGCGCGGTGAGCGGCGCCCCGGCCCCACCCCCATCGCCGTGGACCACGTTGAGCACACCGTCGGGAAGACCCGCCTCCGCGGCGATCTCGGCGAGCATCGACGCGGTGCGTGGGGTGAGCTCGCTGGGCTTGCACACCACCGTGTTGCCCATCGCCAAGGCCGGCGCGGCCTTCCAGGTGAGCAGGTACAGTGGCAGGTTCCACGGCGTGATGAGGGCGCACACGCCGGCGGGTCGGCGGTGGGTGTAGTTGAGGTGGCCGTCCATCGGGTGGCATGGGCGCTCCTCGTGGCGGACGGCGCCGGCGAAGAAGCGGAAGTTGGCCTCGGCGCGGGGAATGTCGACCATCGCGGCGAGGCTGCGGGGCTTGCCCTGGTCGTCGGACTCGATGGCCACGAGCTCCGTGGCGCGGGCCGCGATGCCGTCTGCGATGCGGTCGAGCATGTCGGCGCGCTGGCGGATGCCGAAGTCGCCCCAAGGTCCGGACAGTGCGGAGCGGGCAGCCGAAACAGCCGCGTTGACGTCGTCTTCGCCACTCCGCGGGATGCGCTGGATGACCTGCCCGGTGGCCGGGTTGACGTTGTCGAGCCAGGCGTTGGTGGATGGCGCGACGCTCTTGCCGTCGATGTGGTTCAGCAGGTCGGTCGGGTCCATGGCGCCTCCATAGTCGCGCAGCGTCTGGATCTCGCGTCAGAGGTAGCGCATCCAGGGCCGGCGGTGGGTGTGCTTGGCCTCCGCATAGCGGGCGCACGGCCACCACAGCAGTGCCGTCACCGACATCCACGCGCCGTAGATGAGCAGCAGGCTGAGGGGCTCGGTCTTCGGGATGCTGGTGGTGCCGAAGCGCAGCCAGGCGTGGGCCATGCCGGCCAGATGCAGCACAGGCAGGTGCAGCAGGTAGAAGAACAGGGGGACCTGCCCGAAGGTGGCGAGCACCGAGCGCGCACGGTCGGGAAGCCGGGGGAGGAAGGCCGCGCCCAGGAAGGACACCCCCAGCGTGGCGCACAGAAAGGCCAGCGAAGGGGGGTACTTCGACAGGTGCAGGATGCTGAGGGGAGCGAGCGTGTGGTCGACGTTCTGGAGGGTCCAGTCCATGGGGTCGCCAAAGCCCACCATGCGCAGCAGCAAAAAGGCGACCAGCAGACCAGCGCCCGTCCACCCCAGGCGCCGCTCGGCATTGTCGGCTGTGAACAGGCTCGAGAGTCCCACTCCCATCGCGAGAACACCCGCCCACGGGATGATGACGTAGGTCGAATAGACCTTGTGTCCCCAGAGCTCCAGCGACATCGGTCCCAAGAGGAAGCGCGCCGCCCCCTCCGCGGGAATGGGCACCACCGCGAGCACGAGGGTCAGCAGAGCCCCGATGAGCCCCACGACCTTCGGGGGAAGCCGGCACAGCGGCGCCACCACCACCATCGCCCCGCCGATGCCCCACAGCACGCCGAGGTGGGTGTGCTTGAAGCTGAAGTACCAGCTGAAGCTCACCCAGGTGACCTCCAGGAGCATCAGCCACAGGCCGCGGGTGACGAAGAAGCGCAGCAGGTCGAAGGAAGCGCCCTTGCGCTCCACCTGCATCCCCATGCCGAGGCCCGCCAGCAACACGAAGGTGGGCGCGCACAGGTGGGTGACCCAGCGGGTGGCGAAGAACAGCGGGGTGGTGCTGGCCAGGTTGGTGGGGTCGAGGCCCGCTGGCTGGAAGAAGTCGCGGGTGTGGTCCAGCGCCATCCACACGATGACGAACCCGCGCAGCAGGTCGAGGAGCTGGATTCGGCGGGGACGCGACATGACGGCGCATCCTACGGGAAATCCACGCCATGTTGGAGCCATGGGGTACAAGGGCGCGGTGAGCGGAGTGCGGATGACCGCGTGGATGATGTTGTGGACTGGCCTGGCTCAGGCGACCCCCGTCGCTCTCGTCGGTGCCACGGTGCATCCGGTGGACGGCCCCCCGCTCGAGGATGCGGTGGTGTTGGTGGAGGACGGCCTCATCCAGGCGGTGGGCTCCCGTTCGGAGGTCGTCGTGCCCGGCGATGCGGTGGTGCAGGCGCTGGAGGGACGCCACATCACGCCCGGTCTCATCGATCTGCACAGCCACATCGGAGGGGGCCGCCTCCACGAGTCCCTCGGGCAGGTGCAGGCAGGCATCTCGGCGGTCGACGCCATCGACCCCACCCATGTCTCCATCGCGCGGGCCCAGGCGGGCGGCATCACCACCGTCAACATCATGCCCGGCTCGGGCAAGCTGCTCGGGGGACAGACCGCCTACCTGTCCCTCCGAGATGGCGTGGTGGTCGACGATCTGCTGCTGTGCCGCGACCCCGACTCCCAGCTGTGGACCCCCGCCTCCAGCCACGATGCCGCATCGCCCGAGGCACCGCCCGCCCGCCACCGGCTCATCTGTGGCGGCGTGAAGATGGCGAATGGCACCAACCCCCAGGGCCAGGGCGGCGACCCCAGAAGCCGCATGGGCAGTGCGTGGCTCCAGCGAAAGGCCCTGCTGGAGGCCAAGGCCGTGTCCGACGCCCTCGCGGCTGCCGATGCCTACGCCGCCGCGAGCTGGTGGGAGCGCCGCAAGCTGTCCGACACCGAGCGTCCCAAGCCCGACCTCGCCGGACGGGTGATGGTTCAGGTGGTGCGGGGCGAGCGCGCGGTCCACTTCCACAGCCACCGGGCCGACGACATGGTCACGGCCCTTCGCCTTCGCGAGGAGGTCGGTCCCCAGCTCGATCTGGTGCTCCACCACGGCTCGGAGGGCTTCAAGGTGGCCGACGTGGTGGCCGACGCCGGCGTGCCCGTCGCCATCAACGTGCTGGACACCCCGGGCGGCAAGGAGGAGACGCTCGAACGCCGCCTGTCCAATCCGGCAGAGCTTGCGGAGAAGGGCGTCACGGTCGCCATCATCACCGACGACCCCGTGCAGGACTCCCGCCTGCTCTACCGCTCCGCCGGCCTTGCGGTGCGCGGTGGCCTGTCCCCCGAAGACGCCTTGCGCGCCCTCACGCTCACCCCGGCCGAGCTGCTTGGGATGGCTGACCAGACAGGTAGCCTCACCGTGGGCAAGGAGGCGGACCTGGTGGTGCTCTCCGGCCCGCCTCTGTCGGTGTGGTCGCTGGTGGAGCAGACCTGGGTGGACGGTGAGGTGGTCTACGACCGCGCCGACCCCGCCCAGCGACGGGTGGCGGAAGGTGGAGATGCCGCCCTAGAGCCAGCAGTGGGGGGCCCGTGATGTGGACCCTCCTGCTGGGCACGGCCTGGGGGGCGCCGATGGCCTTCGTGGGCGCGACCCTGCATCCGGTGGACGGTCCGGTCATTGAAAATGGCGTGCTGGTGGTGGAGGACGGCAAGGTCCTGTCGGTCGGACTTGAGGTGCCCGCGGCTGCGCAGACGGTGGACGTGTCCGGCAAGCACATCATCCCGGGCCTTGTGGACACCCACTCGCACATCGGCGGCGCTCGACTCAACGACGACCTGTCTCCCACTCAGCCCGGCCTGTCCGCCATCGACGCCTTCGACCCCACCCACGACAGCGTCGCCCGCGCCCGTGCCGGGGGCATCACCACGGTGAATGTGATGCCGGGTTCCGGCAAGCTGATGGGGGGACAGACGGCCTACCTCAAGCTCCGAAGCGCCGTGGTGGTCGACGATCTCATCTTGTGCACAGACCCCGCGCCGCCCTTCTCGACAGGCCCCGGCCCGCGCCGTCGCACCGGCATCTGTGGCGGCATGAAGATGGCCAACGGAACCAACCCCCAGGGGCCCGGCCACGACCCCAAGAGCCGCATGGGCGCGGCCTGGCTCCAGCGCGAGGCCCTGGGCAAGGGGCAGGACCACTTCCGGAAGCTCAAGGCCGGTGGCGGTCCCGACGTGCCCCAACCCGACCAGGACGCCCTCGCCCAGCTCGTCTCCGGCCAGCGCACGGTCCACTTCCACACCCACCGCGCCGACGACATCGCCACCATCGCCGCCCTGCAGCGAGAGTTCGAGCTTGACGTGGTGCTGCACCATGTCAGCGAGGCCTGGAAGGTGGGCGACCTGATCGCCGACGCCGAGCTGCCTTGCTCGCTCATCGCCCTCGACGCCCCGGGTGGCAAGCAGGAGGCCCTGCAGGTCGCCCTCGAAAACGGCGCCATCCTCGAGGACAAGGGCGTGCTGGTGGCCTTTCACACCGACGACCCCATCACCGACTCCCGCCTGTTCCTCCGCTCGGCCGGCCTGGCTGTTCGCGCGGGCATGTCTCCCGCGGGAGCCCTGGAGGCCCTCACGCTCGCGCCCGCGCGGATGATGCGCCTCGACCGGCGTCTCGGCTCCCTCAGTGCCGGCAAGGACGCCGACTTCGTGGTGCTATCGGGCCCGCCCTTGTCGAGCTGGACCCAGGTGGAGCAGACCTGGGTGGAGGGGACTCTGGTGTTCGACCGGTCGACGCCGGAGGGTGCCCGGCTGGCCACAGGCGGACGACCCGGGATGAACGTCGTGGGACTGGATGGCAGAACGCCCTCAGGAGCAGTGCAATGATGGGTCTGGCTCTGGTTGTGCTCGGGGGCCTCGCCTCTGCGGACACCCTGCGAATCACCGGCGAGCAGGTGCACACGGTCTCCGGTGAGACCATCGACAATGGCGCTGTTCTCGTGGAAGACGGCCGCATTGTCGCGGTGGGCGCCGACGCGCAGGTTCCTCGGCCCGAGGGCGCCCGACAGCTGTCCGGAGCCGTGGTCACCCCAGGCCTCATCGACGGCTGGGCCACCGCCGGACTCACCGGTCCCCACAACCACACCCCCGACCAGGACCACGCCGAGCGCGACCAGCCGGTGCGTCCCGAGCTGCGGGCTCTGGATGCCTGGCACCCCCGCGACCCCCTGTTGGGCTGGATTCGTGGCTTCGGGGTCACCACGGTGCATGCCGGACCCTCCCCTGGACAGCCGGTGTCGGGGCGCACCCTCGTGGTGTCGAACCGGGTGGCCCGCGTGGGCGAGGTGGCCTTGGTGGACGATGCCTTCGTGGTGTTGTCGCTCGGGGATGGACCCAAGCACCGCTTCGCCGGACAGGGCACCGCCTCCCGGATGGGCTCGGCCGCCGTGATTCGCCAGGCACTGGTCGAGGCCCGCGACTACGCCGAGCGCCGCAGCCTCCCTGTCGCCGACCGTCCCCCCGTCGACCTTGGCCTCGAGGCGCTGGTCGACCTGCTGGAGGGCCGCCGAAGGGCCCTGGTGCATGCCCACCGTGCCGACGACATCCACACGGCGCTTCGAATCGCCGAGGAGTTCGACCTCGACATCGTTCTCGCAGGTGGTGCCGAAGCCTGGCTGGTCGCCGACGCCATCGCCGAAGCCGGCGTACCTGTGCTGGTGGGACCGGTCATGGCGCGCTCCTGGCGGGAAGGCGAGCAGCGCAACAGCAGCTTCTCGTGTGCGGGTGCGCTGGCCGACGCGGGTGTGCAGGTGGCCTTCATGTCCGGCTACGAGGGCTATGTGCCCAAGGTGCGCGTGGTGTTGTGGGAGGCCGCGGTCGCGGGTGCGAACGGCCTGGGTCCCGAGCGCACCCTGCAGGCCCTCACCCTCGACGCCGCCCGCATCCTCGGAATCGACGACCGCACGGGCTCTCTCGACGTGGGAAAGCGCGCCGACATCGTGGTCTTCGACGGCGACCCCCTGGAGTATGCCTCTCACGCCTGCGCGGTGGTGGTGGGTGGCGAGGTGGTGAGCGAGACGTGTCGATAGCGGCGGTCAGCGCGAGAACGTCATGGGGTAGGTGAAGGTCTCCCCGTCGGGCAGGTCGTGGGCCGGAAAGGGCGCGTAGCGGAGCGTGTCGGCGATGCAGCCGGTGAGTGTGGCCGGCAGCCCGCCGTCGTCGGCGATGGAGACCCGGTCGACGCGTCCGGTGCAGGCCACGGTGATGGACAACTTCACGGTGCCTTCGGGCCAGTCGCCTTCGATGCAGCGCTGCACAGTCGGCAGGAAGGCGTCCATGGCGCCCTTGGTCTGGGCGTAGGACAGGCCTGCGCTGGCCGCGAACTCAGGGTCGTCTCCACCGCCATCGACAGAGGGGCCCGCGAGGCAGGGTCGCTCGGGCGGAAGTGTGGGCAGCGATGATGAGGATGGCGTGCTGGACGTCGTTCTGGGTCTGGTCTTCTGAGGCTTCTGCGGACTGCGGGAGGACCCTGCCGACTCGGGGACCCCAGGGCCGGACCCTTCGGACCACCCCACCACCAACACCTGGCCGACGTCGATTCGGTCGGAGGACAGGCCATTCCACTGCTTGAGCTCCGCGACCGTGCGGCCGTTGGCGCGGGCGAGCTTCGACAGGGTGTCGCCCCGCACCACGGCGTGCGGGATGGGGGTGGGCGCCGATGACAGCAGAGCGGACGGGTCGACGACCCCAGTGGCCACCGCGGCTGCGAGGCCGATGGCGACAAGTCCCACCAGCACGAGCACAAGACGGGTACGCATCCGGCGCTCCTACTCCAGGTAGCCGAGGCTTCGGAGGGCGGCCTCGGTCTCCGCGTCGTACTCGGCCGGGCGATGGGGAGGGGCCGCGGCATCCCAGGCCTGCAGCAGCTTCACCTGGGCCTTGAGGCGGTCGATGTCGTCGATGCCCGGCGCACCGGGGGCCACCCGATGGAGGCTGGCGAGGCCACGGTCGAGGGGGCGCAGGCGCGACATGGTCGGTCCCTCCACGACGGCCCGCTCGAAGGGCAGGTTGTTCCAGCGGTCGGTGGACTCCGCCTTCATCGGCTTGGTGGCTTCTGCGAAGATGGGCGGCTGGGGACCACTCTGGCGCCCGAACCACAGGGGGGACAGGTCGCTGCCGTCTCCGAATGCGGTGCCGAGGCCTGCCGCGGCGGAGGCGGTCGCTGCGAGGTCGAGCAGGCGCACGGGCTGCTGCACCACAACGCCTTGTGGCACGGGGTTGTCGCTTCCGAAGCCCCGCACGATCCAGGGCACATGGATGTCCCACAAGGCGACCGAGGGTCCGTGGGTGTAGGGATGGGTGGCCGACTCATCGAGGGCCTCTCCATGGTCGGAGACCACCATCACCACGGTGTCATCGAGGAGACCCCGCTTGCCGAGCCCGTCGAGGAGCACCCCCACCTGCTGGTCTGCGTAGGCCACCTGCGACAGGTAGAGCGCGCGGGCCTGGCGGGCGTCGCCGTAGCGAAGGGTGCCCTGGCGGCGCTCGGCGGTGAGGCGACCCACCGACTGCATGCTCCCGTCGACGTAGCCGCTGTAGGCGGGGTCGGTGAAGCCGCTCGTGATGGCGGGCGGAGCGAACAGCCACGGCATGTGGGGATCGTAGTAGTGCACGAACAGGAACAGGGGGGCGTCGGCGGTGCCGGCCTGCGCGCGGGCATCGACGCGGGACAGCGCCCGGCGGGTGACCTCCTCGGCCGGCAGCATGTACATCCCGCCCGGAGGCTGGGGGCCGGGGTCGTGGTAGTCGCGGAAGCCCCGGTTCAGGGCCATCTTGAGCTCGAGTGCGCTGGAGCCCAGCACGGCGACGGTGTCCCAGCCGGCCTCTGCGAAGCGCTCGGTGACGAGTGGAATGTCGTCGGGCACGGGGTAGCCGTTGCGGACCACCTGGTGGCGGTGGGGATCCCGGCCGGACAGCATCGAGGTGTGGCTGGACAAGGTGGTGGGCGCGTGAGCGAGGGCCCAGGCGAAGCGGGTGCCCTTGGCCGCGAGGCTGTCGAGGACCGGTGTGTGGGGCTTCGGACGCGACTGCGGCGGGAAGTCGAGTCCCCAGTGGGACTGCTCGGCGTAGCAGGACAGGGCGTCGGCGCGCGTGGTGTCGATGCTGATGACCACGACGTTGCGACGCGCGGCGGCCGGCTCCGGCTCGGCGACTGGCGGAGGCGCTTCGCCCGCGCAGGACACGGCGAAGAGGGCGGCGAGGAGGCGGGTGGGGTGCGACATGCGGGCGGCCTATTCGGTTTTGTCGGCGCCCACTCCGAGAAGGCTGTTGCGCAACAACACCGCGATGCGCAGTCTATTCGACGCAGTTTCGTCGCAGCCGACGCCCGGTCGACGGGCACATTCGTTATGCGGCCGCGACTGACAGACCCCATCCACTGCAGGGCAAAGACCACGATGAATCGACTCCGACAGCTGTTTGCTGCGGCGTTGGCGGCCGGCATGCTCGCCTTCGCTCCCCCCACCCTGGCGCAGGACGACGCGCCCGCCGACGATGCCGCTGAGCAGGTCGATGCGGGCGACGACGCCGCTGCCGCCGAAGACGGTGCCACCGACGAGGCTGGCGACGCCACTGGCGAGGAAGCCGCTGGTGACGAGGCCGCCGACACCGGTGCTCCCGCCGCCGACGACCCCGACGCCGCGATGGCAGACGCCGAGGTCGAGGAGACCCCCTCGCCCTGGTCCGGTGGCCTGATGATGTCCATCACCGCGATGTGCATCGGTGGCTTCTCGGCCGTGCTCGGCATCTGGGTCGACCGCGACACCTCGCGTCCCACGGTCTTCGCCTACTCGATGTCGTTCCTGATTCTGTGTGCCCTCACCGTCGGCGTGGCCCAGGCCTACCTCGACGAGGTCGACGGCATCAAGAAGGACCAGGACCTCGAGCGGATGCTCGACATGACCTTCGAGATCGCGAAGTCGTCGGGCGACCCCGAGCTCATCGCGCTCGTGGAGGAGTCGTCCGGTGTGAAGATCGAGGTCGAGCCAGCACCGGCTCCGCCTGCCGAGGAGCCCCCTGCTGAGGGCGGCGACGAAGCTGTTGAAGATGGGGCCGAAGGCGCCGAGGGCGATGCGCCCGCTGGCGACGAGGCTGCTGGTGATGAACCCGCCGGCGAGCCCGCCGAGTAGACCCCCGAAGGGAGGACAAACCAATGGATCTCGGATTGATCGTCACCTTCGCGGGCATTCTCGTCGCAGGTGTGGCAGGTGTGCTCGGCGTCTGGATGGAGCGCGACCGCGAAGCTCCGCAGCGCTGGGCCTGGGTCTTCTCCGGACTCATCGTCGTTGCCGTGGGCATCGAGGGTGTCCACTCCGTCTCTGCGGCTGCAGAGGATGCGGAGACCGAAGAACGCATGGCGTCCGTGCTCGAACAGCTCGCCATGCTCTCGGAGAACAGTGACAACCCAGCTCTCAAGAGCTTCGTGAACTCTGAGCTTGCGGCTCAGGCGCGCAACAACCCGGCCGTCATGGACAAGGTCGGTGAGAAGATCGCTGCCAAGGGCGGCGACCCCAACAAGCTGCGTCGCGCAGCCGCAGTCGGTCGACGCACCGCTGCCGGCCTGCCTGCTCGCCGTCCCCCCGGCATGGCCCGCCCCGGCTCCAAGACGGGCAAGGGCAAGTCTGGCGGCAAGGCTGGCAAGGGCAAGGGCAAGGGCGGCGGCAAGGCCGGCAAGGGCAAGGGCGGCAAGTCCGGCGGCAAGGGCGGCAAGGGCAAGGGCGGCAAGTCCGGCGGCAAGAAGGGCGGCAAGGGCAAGGGCGGCGACGGCAAGAAGGGCGGAAAGGGCGGCAAGTCCGGGAAGTCCGGCGGCGGCAAGAAGGGCGGTAGCTCCAGCAAGGGCAAGTCCGGCGGCGGCGGCAAGAAGTCGGGCGGCAGCAAGTCCGGAAGCAGCAGCAAGAAGTCGGGCGGCAACAAGTCTGGCGGCGGCAACAAGTCCGGCGGCGGCAAGAAGTCGAGCGGCAACAAGAAGGGCGGCAAGAAGAAGAAGTGATGCCGTGACGATGTGGGCCGGTCAGGCCAGGTGCACGTCACCTCGGCCGCGCGTCGCCCACTTCGCGAAAACAGCCTCGGCGGCGGTGTCTTCGGACCCGCCGCCGTTTTGCGTTCGGCCGTGGAGGCTGGGGACCCACCGCTGGATTCAGGACTGGGGTGACCGGCGAGTGCGTGGCCTCAGGGGGCGGGCGGCGCGGGCCGGGACCGACGGACCTCGTCTCGGTCGTCGCCGGCGATGAGGCGCTCGATCTGGCCCGGGGTCCACATCTCCTCGTAGAGGGCCCGCACGATGGGGGCGCGTTCGGCCACGGGTTGGTCGAGCAGCCGCATGAACATGCGCCGAGCGGGGGCGTAGACGTGGATGTAGGCCCGGTGCAGAGGGCTTCGGCTGCGGTCCCGCAGGCTGGCTCGTGTGGACAGCGAACCCGACAGCGGCAGGTCGCGCTGCAGATCGGCCCACACGTCGGACATTGCTCGACCTGCCTCCACCTCCAGCTGGGCGTTGCCCATGCGGGCGCCGGTGAGTCCGCGCAGGGCCTCGGTGAGCTGCAGGTCGGGGTGCAGGGGACCCGCCTCGGGACCCACTTCTGCGAGCGCGTGGAGGGCCACCTGGGCGAGACCCTCCATCTGGAAGGCATCGCAGGCATGCACCGTGAGATTGAGGGTGCTCCCGTCGATGCGGCCCTGCTCCTGGCTGCGCCGCAGAGCGGCCACATGGGCGGCGTGGCCGGCAATCTCGTGGGCCGCGAGGTCGATGTGGCTGGCCTTTTGGTAGTCGTTGCGGGCGTGGGTGTTCACCTGCAGCGTGACGCCGTCTTCCACTGTGCCGTCGATCCAGTTGCACCAGTAGGCGTCTACACACACCACCTGGATGGCGTAGTCGGACGGCGCGAGGCCGGGCAGGAGGAGGTCGAGGCGGGCAAGCTGGTCGACAGCGGCGGCGCGGAGCTCGGCCTCGAAGCCGTCGAGGTCGTCGCGTCCCAGCTCCTGGCGGAAGGCGGCCCGACCCGAAGGGGCCCAGGCGATGCCGCGCTCAGCGCACTTCTGGGCGACCTGGCCCGCCAGCGCGGACAGATGGTCCCGGCTGATGTGGCGGGGCCGGATGCCCATGGTGGCAGCGAGGTAGTCTGCAAAAGGCAGGCGCTCGCCGGTGAGTGCCCACAAATAGGCGAGGCTGCCGCTGAGCTTGGCGTGGGTGTAGGCCGGGTTGGACGGCCCATCCGGGTCACCGTGGAGGGGTCCGTCGGGGAGCCACTGTGCAGCGGTCTCGACCAGCGCCCGGCACTCCAGGATGGCCTGGGACCGGCTGCTGTAGGCCGTGGTGGGCAGCTCGATCGTGCGCGGGGCCATGTCGAAGTCGATGACCAGGCCCTTGTGGTGCCCGAGCCCGGCCTCGAGGTCGTGCCAACGGCGGTAGAAGCGGCTGATGCGTCGGTCGAGCAGGGACGACATGGCTCAGTGGCTCCGCGGCAGGTGTGCCAGGGCCTCGCGCACATGGCTCTCGGCGCCCCGGTGGCTCGTGAAGGTGTGGCGGATGACGCCCTGCCGGTCGATCACGAAGGTGGTGCGGCCGGGCAACACGAACAGCATGCGGGGCACCCGGAAAGCTGCGCGCACCGAACCTGTGGTGTCGCTCACGAGGGTGAACGGCAGCCCGTGTTTGTCGGCGAAGCGGCGGTGTGCGGCGGCCTTGTCACTGCTGATGCCGATCACCGTCGCGCCGGCCTCCACGAAGTCGTCGTAGGCATCGCGAAAGGCACAGGCCTCACGGGTACAGGTGGGGGTGTCGTCCTTCGGGTAGAAGAAGAGGACCACCGCGCGCTTGGAGAGGACATCGGAAAGCGCGACCAGCTCGCCATCCTGGTCGGGTAGGCGAAAGTCGGGTGCCCGGTCGCCAGGCTGGAGGGGGGACATCGGCGCTCCTTCGCGGTCGGTGTGTACTCGTTCTTCCGGTTCGAATCTATCGAACCTGAAGAACTGCGTGGCTTTGGTGGGGGCTTCGTCCCCAGGCCGCTCGCGAAGCTCGCTCCCGCTGGCGGGTGTGGCCGTCCCCTTGTTCGAATGACCCTTTTGTGCCAAGGTGACGCCATTCTCGGAGGTGCGCATTGCGTCTGTCCAAGGTCGTGTGGATCGCAGTGCCGTCGTTGCTTGCTCTGGCATGCGACGGGCAGGACAAGGGCGACGAAGGCGAGCCGTCCTCCGACAGTGGCGTGGTTGCCGAAGAGGACGACCCCTGCGACGACGGCGAGGAGGCGGTGGCCGTGGTGCGCGACCTCGACGGCCGCACCTGTCCGGCCCCCGGCGCCTGCGTGGGCCTGCCCGAAGCCTACGACCGCGGGTGGGTGGCCTTTTCCTATGGCGGCAGTGGCCTCACCATCGAGAGCATCTCCGACTCTCCCATCTGCATCGACGGCTGGTATCTCCTGGTGAGCGACGAGTCCCAGGACAGCGGCTTTGGCGACCCCGGCGACGAGGAGGAGGGCGACGGCTCGTCGGACGGCTCGGGCGACGACGGCTCGGGCGACGACGGCTCGGGCGACGACGGCTCGGGCGACGACGGGTCCGGAGATCATGGGTCCGGAGACGACGGCGGCTCCGACGATGGCGGCATGTCCGGCGAAGAGGACGACCCCTGCGACGACGACGAGAAGCTCGGCGCCGATGGGGGCCAGATGCGCATGGCGCCGGGACAGAGCCTCTCCTTTGGCTACGCCGGCGGCGCCCTCGGCGGACTGGCCGACGACAACCCCACCTGGTGGTGTGTCGAGGAGACCCAGGTCACCCAGACCAGCGACAACTGGGAGTTCAACGGCGCGCGCATGCCCGGTCCGCTGCTCGACTACGCCCTGCTGGAGACCGATGTGGACCTCGACGGCGTGGAGGACCACGTCGACACCGACACGGGCAAGTACCAGACCAACCACAACATCTGGGACCACATGGCGACCTCCCCGGTCTTCGCCATCGGGCGGGACCGCCACTACCTCGAGCTGGCGCCCGGGGAGTCCGAGGTGGTCACCCTCCAGGTGGTCAACATGGGCCGCGCGCTCGGCGAGGTCACCTTCACCGAGACCCTTCCCACCGGCACTGTGGCGAGCGACTTCTCCCTGGAGCCGGAGCTCATCTCCACCGACTGGCGGGGGCGCACCACGCTTACCTTCCGCAAGACGCTGGCTGCGGCGGTCGACAGCGGCACCTACGAGCACACCGACTACGCAGGCATTGACGTGAGCTACCGCGTCACCATGACCGACGACGTGGTGTGTACCCGGCGGCGCAGCGGCGCGCCTCCGCTGGCCACCTGGGCGGACCGCGGCACGATGATGCGGTCCTACGGCTCGCCGCTCATCGTGGGCTGCTGCTCAGAATAGGATGGCGGCTCTCATCGGCGACATCCCGTCCCCCGTCCACGCCTACGTGGGCCAGCTCCAGGGCCTCGTGGACCAGCTCACCGCACCTCTGCTGGAGGCCCATGCGGCCCGTCTGAGGTGCCGCCTGGGCTGCACGGACTGCTGCTCCGACGGCCTCACCGTGTTCGAGGTGGAGGCTGCACAGATCCTCGAGAACGTTGATGCAGCGACCCTCTCGGAAGGGCCGGAGGGAGGCTGTGCCCTGCTCGATTCCACGGGGGCCTGCCAGGCCTACCGGGGCCGTCCGTATGTGTGTCGCACCCAGGGCCTGCCGCTTCGGTGGGGGGCGGATGGTGTGGACGGGCCCGTGGAGCACCGCGACATCTGTCCGCTCAATGAAGGCGAGCCGGCGCTGGAAGCCCTCCCCGCGGATGCCTGTTGGACGCTCGGACCGGTCGAACAGCGCCTCGCCCATGCCCAGCGTCAGGCGCAGAGTGCCCGTGGCGACGAAGAAGACGCCCCACTCCGCAGGGTGTCCCTTCGGGCGCTCGTTCGGTCTGTCTGCGCGGGTTGAGCGGCGCTCGCGGGGGCACGAGCGGGGCTGGGTGGATACAGCAGGGCTCCGCCCGGGCACGCTGGACCGTCTGAAGACCCCGCTGCCCGGCCCCGCGATGTGGAGCTGTCATGTCTCGTCCCGCTGACTTTCATGTGAACCGCCGTGGTCCGGTGCTTGTGCTGGCCCCTTCCCGCGATGGCCGCCTGGCCCACCTCGCCGAGACCCGGCGCGTGGCGCTCGACCGCGATGGCGAGCCGATGAACGCCCTGTGTCGCTGGATATTCGCCGACCTGCCGCGCAACACCCTCCGCGATGAGTGGGGCAACGCCTACGACCACCAGGCCCACACCCTGCTGGCCGGCACCCTGGCCGACGGCGAAGACCTCATGCGCGCGCTCGTGGAGCAGGGCTTCAGCGTGGTCGACGCCCCCGACTTCTTCGTGCCCTTCCAGACCCTCGCCTTCACCGACGCCGAGGACTCCGATCTGCTGCGGGTCCGCCATCCCCGGGCATTCGCACTGGCCCGCCGGGAGCGCCCGACCACGGGGCAGCTCGTCACCTGGATCCGCGACACGATGGTGGTCGGCGAGCGCTGAGGCGGCTCAGGTCCCCACCTCGAAGCGGGGCTGCACCTTGCTGGCGGCGGGCACCTGCTCCCAGCCGCCGGGCCCGCGAACGAATGCCGCCAGGACGGAGCCAGTGCGGGCATCGAGCTCGATGCTGGCCGGCTGGTCCTCCAGCTTGCCGGGAAGGCGCGCGCTTCCGCCCACGACGTGGATGCCCGCCGCGACCGGAAGACGGCTGCCCGGCGCGGGTGCATGCACCGTCCCGCCGGCCTCCATCACCCAGGTTGGGTTGCTGGCGATGAAGTTCCACCGCTGCTCGCGGGGAGGCACGACGCGGGGGAGCGTGTGGGCGGCGGCTGCAGCCTGTACCGCTGCCCGACCCTCGGTGCGCCACCACTTCTCCAGCATGGGGATGCGCGCGTCGACGGCGTCATGGTCGATGTGTCCCTTGTGGATGGCACGCTCGGTGACCTTGAAGCGCTGGCCGGCGGCGAGGTCGAGACCGCACGCGGCGACAAAGCGCACGTAGGGAGCGCGGTGGCGCAGAGCGTCGGCAAACACTGGCCAGGCCTCGGGGCTGCCGCGATCGGTGAGTGCCAGCAGAATGACGTCGAGCACGTCGTCTTCGCCGTCTTCAGCCAGCTCTCTGCGGGCGGCGGCGACCAGGGCGGGGGTGGCGGAGGCGGGCAGCGCGACCAGCTCGTCTCGGGTGGTCTCGCCGTGGTAGGCCCGGTCGGCGCCCTTCAGGCTGCGGAGGTGGGCGATGGGCGCGAGGCTGTCGGGTTGGACCTGGAGGCTCGGGTCGGCCGGCGGGTCCTTCTGGGCGGACACCCTGAAGTAGTGGGGCCGCAGCTGGCGCTCGAGGCGGGTCAGGATGCGACGGTCGTCCTTCGGGGAAAAGCGCGCCGGCAGACCGTTCTCGGTGGGTTGCAGCTTGAAGACGCGGTCGTTCGTGAAGCGGAACTCCAGCCAGAAGGCCTGTCGGGGCACCCCCTTCATGTACCGGGTCTCCTGCAGCAGCTCCATCGACACCAGGTCCTTCACGGCGAAGCGCTTGCGGCCCACGAGGCGCCGTGCGGTGATGTGCTGGTCGGTGAACTCCCACTTCCACACGAAGGTGAATGCCAGCATCGCCACGGTGCCGAAGGCGAGCAGTCCGCCCAGACCGCCCATCCCCGCGCCGATGGCGGCGTCTCCCCAGGTCCCCTCCCAAGCACTCTGCCCTCCATGCACGGCACCGGCCACGGCGAGAATGCCGAACATGCCCACCAGCACGACGCCGCCCACAAGGTTGGTCCACAGCACGTCGCGGGCGCAGCGAAGGGTGACCGGGAGGCCGCGGTCGAGCTCGGCCTGTCGGGCAGCCTGGAGGCGGGGGGAGCGGGCCTCGATGTCCTCGAGGATGCGGGTCTGCAGGTCTCGGATGAGCATTCCAACGCGGAGGCGACGTCCTCTGTCGGCATGGAGCAGCAGGGGCCCGCGGTGGGTCGTCTGCGCGATGTCGGCGAGCGGGACTCGGCTCGACAGCAGCAGGTTGCGGACCACCACGGCCTCGTCCGAGACGGTCACCCGGCGCAGGCCGAGGCGGGTCATCCACACCCAGCCGAGGCTCATCGGACCGAACACGGCCGCCCCGAGGAGGGTCTCGGGTCCTGGGCCCTCCACCACGGCGGCGACCACCACCAACAGGTCGAGTCCGAAGGCGAAGAACAACCCCAGCACGAGCAGCAGACGGGCCCAGAGTGGCAGGGCATGGGTTCGGGGCGGGGCGGGCATCGTCAGGTCACCTCGTGGGTCCAGCTCAAGGGACCGGGGCGTGCGGGGTTACCTCACTCGGCGGGGGCGGCCTCGAGCTCCCGGGCGTAGCGGCAGCCCTCGGGGTCGCCGCGGGTGCAGCCTTCTCGGGCACCCGCGATGGCTTGACGGGCCTGCTCGTTTCCGGCGTAGCAGCGTGCCCGCAGGGTCCAGGCGATGCCGTCGCGGGGGGCCAGGCGCAGGTGGTCGGTGGCGGCCTCGATGCAAGGCTCCCAGGACTCGGCGAGGAGGTGAACCGTGGCGGTCGCGCGCTGGGCGTTGGCGTTCTTGGGGGCGAGCCGCAGGGCTTTGTCCGCGTCTTCCAGGGCGCCGGGGACCTGCCCGGTGAGGGCCCGCACTCTGGCGCGTGCCAGCCATGTATCGGCGGACCGGGGGTCGAGCTCCACGGCGCGGTCGGCGGCAGCCTGGGCTTCTTCCAGCTCGCCTGCCTCGATGTGGACGTCGATCTGATCGAGGAGGGCGAGGCGTTGGTCTTCCACCGCCTCCGAGGCCTCCACCTCGTTGCGCGCCATGAGGTCGACCACCTCGCCAGAGACGTCGAGGAGCACGCTCGTGGGGGTGAAGCCGGCCTCCTGCTGTTCCAGCACGGTGAAGACCGTGGCGCTGCGCAGCGGACCGTGAATCGGAACCTGCACTCGGAGCTCCAACAGGTCGTTCGCGGTGCTGCGGCCGAGCTGGATGGTCGCCATCCACCCATCGGACATGGGCTCACCGAGCAGGGCCTGGGCCCGCTGGCTGCGCTGGACCTCGCCGATGGCGGAGCGGTAGGCGGGCAGGTTCCACAGCGCGACGAGACCGCCGATATAGCCGAGGACGCCGACGCCCAGCAGTCCCACCAGCAGCACCATCGCGGCGCCGCACCCCAGGAGTGCCCGACGTCCGACCGGGTCAGCGCTTCGCGAGGCCATCGTCCCTCCGGACTCCTCGCAGCCTATCGCATCCTCCACTGTGCTGGAGACGGGCCTTGGTCAGCGCTCGGGTCGGAGCATCCGGCGGCGGCCACGTCGGTCGAGAACAACCAGTTGAGCAGGCATCTCGTCGAAGCCTTCCGCGCGGGCGACCAGCTCGGGTTGCAGCGGCACCCAGGTCTCGCCCAGCACCACCGTTGCCCCGGGAGCGCCGCCCACCTGCACGAACTCGAGGCCGCCTTCGGCCACCCGGGCGCGCACCCGAAGACCGCCGTCGGCAAAGACGACCACTTCGTCGTGGGCGCGGTCCTGGGCGGCCAGACGCATCGTCTCCGAGGCCAGCTCGGCTTCGTCGACGTGTACGCCCAGCAGGTGTTCTTCGAGGGCCAGCGCACGCGCAGCGTCGCGGAGACGGGCCTCGCTGCCCAGGGCAATGAGAAGGTCCACACCCATTTCGTCCTCCAGTCCCTCGCCATCGAGGACGTCGGCCCATCCGGGGCCAAGCTTGTCGAAACGACTCATCGCGCACCCCCCGGTCCCACCGACACGGCGTCGGGGACGACTTCGACGAGCACCTCCAGCACCAGCTCCAGGAGGTCCTTCGGGCGAACGCCTTTGGGCATCGCCGGGTCGTCGAGGCCGGCTTCACCTGCGATTCTGGCCATGAAGTGCTTGCCGCAGCGAGTGACCGCTCGGGTGACGGCCACCTTGTGCTTGAAGCGCGGGCAGCGGGCCACGAGGGAGTCGTAGGGCTCGCCCCGGGCGATGGCGCCCAGGAGCTCCCGGTCATCGTCGTCGAGCTCCTGCCAGGCGTCGAGCACGGCGCGGCGGATGCCCACCTGCGTGCCGGCGGTCGCTTGAAGGATGGGCGCGGGAGCCTCTTCCTTCTCCGGGGTGCCCAGCACGGCCTCGGCCAGGTTGGTGAGCCGAGAGCAGGTCATGGGACCGCAATCGCGAAGGGCGGTGAGGATGATGGTCTCGATGTCGCTGACCCGCCGATCTCGCAAGCGCGCCTCGACCACGCCGATGGGACGCATCGCACGAAGGCCGGTGGAGCGAAGCTGCCAACGGGAGGGGAGGCCACGGCCTTGGGGCAGCTCCTCCATATGCGCCCGCACGTAGTCGCGGACCTTGCGGTACAGGTCGGCACGCCAGCGCAGCACGGGGTCGCGCGACAGGTTGCGGGCATAGTCGTCGCGCATCAGCTCCCGCGTGATGGAGAGCTTGGCGTAGAAGCTGTGGTAGCGCACCGTTCGGCCGTCGAAGCGCTCGTCGACGTAGGCCCGGAAGGGGGTGCGGCCCGAAAAGGGGAAGCGACCCTTCTCCACCCGCGCGCAGGTGGTGAACGAGCGATGTGACAGGTCGAGCACGCCCTCTTCGTCTTTGCGCCCGGTCGCGAACCAGGCGTCGGGGTAGGTGCGCGTGACATGGCGCACATGGCGTGAGAACTCGTCGAGCAGGGCACTTCCGGCGGCAGCACCTGTGGCGCCGCCCCCCGGGCTGTCGTGCTCGACAAATGTGCGCACGAGCTCGGGAAGCTCGTCTCGTCCGACCTTGCTGCCCGTCACATCAGCTCCCTGCCAGGCCGTCTCATCGGCCTGGGCGACAACGACTTCACCTCGCCTGGTCCACCACCGGCGCAATCGAAGGGTCGAGCCGCCGCGAGCATACCCGGCGACGGCGGGCCGCGGGGAATGCGCGGTGGCCATCGCTGCGGGCACGGTGCGGGACCGGGCGAACTGGACGGGGTGCGTCGTCGTCATCGCGGCACTCTGGATGCGGGTCGGGGGGCACCCACTCCCAAGGGCTGTCACCGGCCGTCGTTACGTGACAGTGGAAACAAGTCTCTGATCTCGATGTGCGGCTTTGCTGAAAGTGACCGACGTCAGGTTGTTCTTGTGGACTGGCGCAGCATTGACGCTTCGGTTTGTGGCGGTTCAATGGCGCCACCGCAATCTTTCCGTGTCGCCCGGCGCGACGGGATGCGGGGGACAGGCCGTGGCATACGCAAACCGCCCCAAAGCGCCCGCCTGGGTGCCCTGGACACCACGGAGTCCGAGATGGGAGAGCCCCGCCAGTCCCGGGTGCGGATTCGCACCTTCATCGAGCTCATCCGGCGCGAGCGTGTGTTCGTCATCGTGCTGGCGCTCGGCTTTCTGGCTGCCGGCTTGTCGTACCCCTACGCGCAGGTGGCGATGTGGGTCGGCTTCGCCTTTGCCGGCTACTCGGCCGTGGCCAATGACTCGATTCAGACGCTGGGCACCTTCATCGCGTCCAACCGCGAGCGGGCGTGGTGGCAGCTGTGGCTGTTCATCGGCGGAATCTTCCTCGTGACGGTGGCCTGGTCGTGGGCCAACTACGGCGGCGACGTGTCCTACGGGCGGCTGGCCTCGAAGGGATTCGACAAGGCGCCGGAGAACTTCGCGTTCCTGCAGATTGCGGCGCCTCTGTTCCTGATGATCCTGACCCGGATGCGCATGCCGGTGTCCACCACCTTTCTGCTCCTCACGAGCTTCGCCACCTCGGGCAGCTCCATCCAGAAGGTCGTGATGAAGAGCCTCTCCGGCTACGTCATCGCCTTTGTCATCGCCATTGCGGTGTGGGGACTGGCCGGACCGTGGATGAAGCGGAAGTTCGTCGGCAAGGCCCACCCGGCCTGGCGGGTCGGTCAGTGGCTCAGCACCGGCTTTCTGTGGTCGGTGTGGCTCCAGCAAGATGCCGCCAACATCGCGGTCTTCCTCCCGCGCTCCCTGTCGGTCGTGCAGTTCCTCGCCTTTGCCGGCGCCATCTTCATCGGCCTGGGCGTGCTGTTTCGGATGGGCGGCGAACGCATCCAGGAGGTCGTCGACGAGAAGAGTGATGTGGTCGATGTCCGCATGGCCACCATCATCGACTTCGTCTACGCCCTCATCCTGCTGTACTTCAAGATGCACAGCAAGATTCCAATGAGCACCACCTGGGTCTTCGTGGGACTGCTGGGGGGGCGCGAGCTCGCGCTGGCCGTCCGGCAGGCCAACTCCGATGGCCGTGGCGTCAAGGCCGCTGCGCTGCTGATGGGACGCGACCTGCTGTTCGTCACCATCGGCTTCGTGGTCGCCCTGCTGCTGGCCTCGGGCATCAACCCCGTCGTCCGGGCGGGCTTCTTCGGCTTCTGAGCCGCTCCCCGCGCCCGGGTCCACACGGGATAGGCGTGTGCGCCCAAGGAGCGCGTGGATGCGGGTGTTGGTGACAGGTGGCACGGGTCAGGTCGGCGGCGGTGTCGTGCGCGCGCTGCTGTCTCGCGGCGACGAGGTCCGGTGCCTCGTGCGAGACACCGACAAGCTCGGCAACCTCCACGGCCTACCGGTGGAGTGTGTGCCCGGCGACGTCACGCGCGCCGACAGCCTGCCGCCTGCCATGAAGGGCGTCGAGGCGGTGATTCACGCTGCCGGAGTGGTGTCCTTCTGGAGGCCCCGCCGTGCCTTTCAGCGCGAGGTCAACCTGGAGGGCACCCGCCTGGTGCTTCGAGCGGCGGTCGATGCGGGCGTGCGGCGCTTCGTGCTGACCAGCTCCATTGCGGCCCTCGGCTCGGTGGAGGGCGATGGACTGGGCGACGAGACCACGGCCTTCGACTGGGACGGCATGGGCCTCACCTACATGGAGACCAAGCGGGACGCCCAGGCGCTGGTGCTCGCAGAGAAGCGTCTGGAGCCTGTTGCGGTGTTGCCGGGTGTGGTCTTCGGGCCGGGAGACCTGCAGCACAATGGCCTGCGCATCCTCAGACAGGTCTACGATGGGGCGGTGAAGGGGGCTCCGAGCGGCAGCACCACGGCCGCCACCCTCCTCGATGTGGTGAAGGGACACCTCGCGGCCCTCGACTCCGAGCGCCACAGCCGTGCCTGGGTGCTGGGCGGCTGGACGGGCAGCTTCATCGACCTGTTCGGGGAGGCGGCGGCAGTCGTGGAGCGGCCCGCCCCCACCTGGTCCGTGGCCCCCGAGCTCGTGTGGGCGGTGTCTCTGTTCCACGAGGCCCGGGCCGGCATTACGGGCCGCGAGCCGCTTGTCACCCGCGCTCTGGGTCGGGTCACCTGCCGCAACCGCAAGTATTCGAGCGCCCGCGCAGAGGCCGAGCTGGGCTACCGGCCGCAGTCCTTGCGCGCTGGGATGCAGGCGCTGCTGCACTGGGCACGCGAGACCGGGCAGTGGGCCTGAAGGTCAGCTCCGGAGCCACCGGTCCCAGGCGGCGTGGTTGCCGACGTCGATGCCTTGCTGGCCGGCGACGTGCTGCAGCCAGCTCTGCAGGTCGGTGATGAAGTCGGTGTCCATCAGCTCCTCGTGCTCCAGAAGGTGCGCGTGGAGGGTGATGTACACGATCTTGAGCTCGGACAGCTCGAAGTGGGCGAAGTGCAACATGGCGCCCGGCTAACCAGCGCGGGGACCTCGTCGAGCGAAGTCCGGTGGACTGGCCTCATTGGAGGGAGGGTCCCTCTGCGGTCAGGGACTGGCTTGCCCCGAGGTGTCGAGTCCCCAGCAGGCGACGCGGTCGTCGGTGGTGATGCCGCAGATGTGACGGCTGCCCGGACCCGCGACCAGAGTGGTGAACTCCTCGCTGGGAAGGGCGTCGAGTACGCCATTTTCGTTGGTGCCCCAGCACTTCGGGGTGAGGTCGGTCTGCAGCGCGCAGGCGAAGTCGAGACCCGCTGTGATTGCCGTGAAGCCGGTGGAGACGGTGTCGACCAGGCTGCAGAAGTCCGGGTCTCCCCAGCAGGCGAGGGGACCGAGGTCCTCGGGGAGTCCCACGCCGAAGCCCTGGCCGAGGGCGATGTCGGCCATCGGGGTGGCGGGGACGCCCGACACCTGGCCGAGCGTGTCGTGTCCCCAGCAGACCGGTGGGACACCAGCCCCGCCCTGCGCGCACGAAAACAACCAGCCCGACGCCAACAAGCTCACATCCACGCCCGCGAGGGAGGCGTCTGGGGTGGTCTGGCCCTCGGTGGACCGTCCCCAGCAGGTCACCCCGCCGCCGGCCGCCTCCGCACAGGCGTGCGCTCCCCCCGCAGCGAGCAGGGGCGTGACGGCTTCGGTGGGGCTGGCCTGCCCCTCGGCGTCGTCGCCCCAGCAGGTGGGCAGGCTGCTGTCCGCGCCGTCGTGGGCGCAGGTGAACAGGTAGCCGGCGGAGACCGCTGCGACATTCTCGGTCACCGATGGGGTGGACACCCCGAGTCCACCGTCGAAGCCCCAGCAGTCGAGGCCGCCGTCGCTGTCGAGGGCACAGGTGTGGTGGCCCCCCGCCGCCAGGGCGGCAGCGGTGCGGTCGACAATGCCGGTGTCTGCGCTGTCGCCGGTGTCGGGCCCCGAGTCGCCCACCAGCGCGGTGTCGCAGGGTGTGGACGACAGCACGAGGGTGCAGCCCGACAGCGAGACGGCCGACGCCAGCAGCGCGAGCGGAAGCTGGACACGCATCAAAAGGCCCATCCAATGCCGGCACCCAGCTCGGCGTTGAGCACCGATGCCACGCCGACCCGGGCAGAGCCGAGGGCCCGCACATGGCGGCCGAGGGGGACCTCCGCCCGCACATGCCCCGCTCCCCCGATGTGGAGCAGCTCCTGCTCGGCGCCGCAGGTCTCGCGGCGGGTCTCGTAGGTGGTGGTGAGGGTGCCGCCCGCGCTGATGCCGAACATCGACAGCTCGAGACCGGCGTTGACCGGAAGCTGCAGGGTGCGTGCGCCACCGGCCACCCCTGGCTCGATGACCGCGCGGACGGGCCCCGCCAGGCGGATGGAGCCGATGGGACGAAGCTGGGCCGCGCCCACGCCACGCAGAGTGTCGGCGCTGGCGCCGGTCCAGGCGCCTTGAACGAGCATGCCGACCATGAAGCGGGGACGCCCCATGCCTACGGTCTTGGCGAGTGCGGCGCCCTTGGCCCGGGCCGGCCAGGCAGCCGCCGATGGGGGGGCTGCGCCGGGTGCGGCGGTGAGGGCGCTTCCCGCCCCGACGAGCTGGCTGCCTTCGGGAGTGGCCACCCGCACGGTGCCTTCGTCGACGGCCACGCGCACGGGCCCCGCGCCGGGCTGTTCACCCACCACCAGGAAGCGGGTGCCCTCCACGGTGGTCTCCACGCTGCCGTACTGCACCTTGAAGGCCTCGCGGACCTGGTAGTAGACCTCTCCCATCCGCTGCAGGGTGGTGCGCTCCGCTGTGAGCTCCACCTCGGCACCTTCCATGACATGGATGGTCTCGTCGCCCCGTCGGATGACCACACGGGCCCGGGTACACACGATGCGGTCTCCGGCTGCCAGCGCCATCCCGGGCGACAGAGGCCCGCCCTCGGGGTTGGCCGCGTTGAACACCCGGGCTGCGGCGGTCTGTTGCCCGTCGGCGAGCGCGGTCATCTCGCCGCCGAAGCCGGGCACCGCCACACCATCCACGATGTAGGTGGGCGCCTCCTGGGTCTCGGCCTGGGCCGGGGTGGGGCAGAGACCGCCGGTGATGGTCCCCGTGAGGAACATCGCGGCGAGCGCGGAGGCACGGCTGAGCTGGAACAGGCGAGGCAGAGGGAACTCCAGAGGCGTCCTCGGAACATCAAGGGCTCGGCTTGACCTCGATTACCCTGCCGTCGCGAACTGTGTCGTGCCTTCGGAGCCCTGGAATCGTGGCGTCACGATCTGGGAGAGGCGGGGGACTGGCGGCGCAGCAGGACCAAGGCGGTGACAAGTCCCAGCAGCGCCGGGCCCGGCGCGACCACCCGGTTGGCGGCGGCGAGGGCGACGAAGACCGCCACCCCTGCAAGCGGCACCACGCCAGCCAGCCACCGCCGGCGTCCGGCGAGCACCCCGAGGCCCCAGGTGCCCAACCCCATCACGCCCGCGAACAAGGCGTCGAGCTCGGGCTCCACTCGGTGAACGCCGGCTTGTCGAAGCAGCACCTGGACCACGCCGGCCTCGATCTCGGCGCCCGACCGGACGCCATCGGGCGTGCGGTGAAGGTCGGGGGCGGCGGCGGTGACCCCGACCACCACCGCTTTTCCGGTGAAGATGCCGGCCTTGGCCTGGGAGGCCACCTCCGCGAGGGCCACCTGGGGCACCCGACCCACCGGCGGCAGGCGGACCTCCTCGGCGAAGGTGGGGTTGCGCAGCGGGCCCACGACGAGGGTGCGGCCGTCGAGCGCGGGGGGACGGCGGGCGCCGACGTGGGCCGCGGCGGTGTGGACGGCGAGGTGCCACCACTCTCCTCCGTCGAGGTCGTGGCGGCGGACGGGGACCGCCCGCACATGGCCGAAGATGGCGTCCTGGCGGGCCTCTACGACGCCAAGTGTGGCGGCTGCGGCGATGGCGGCCGACCCTGGCAGGCGGCTGCGCTCGCCATCGAGTCGCACCGGCATGGAGATGGTCAGGCCCGCCTCCCGGGCCCGCCGAACGGCCGCTGCGATGGCGTCGTCGTGGGGGCTCTCGGCGGACAGGGCGATGTCGAAGAACACTGCGGTGGCGCCGCCGGCCGCGAGGGCGTCGAAGAGAGCGGGGTAGTCCGCGCGCCGCTCCCGAAGGTCTGGACCGGTGGGAATGGTCACCAGCAGCACGTCTTCGATGTCGATGCGTCCGCGGGTGAGGGCGAGGACGGGGTGGTGCAGCCACGCATCCAGCGCACTGGTGCCGTCGACGATGGCCACGACAATCGGCACCAGGAGGGCCAGCAGGTGAAACGGCAGCCGACGCTTGCGGGCGACGGGCAGCAGCCGCGCCGCGAAGGGCTGGAAGCGAGCCACCCCCTCCACGACGGTGCCAGCGAGCTTGGGCAACCCGTCGACATCGGCGGCTGGCACGGCCACCCGAGCGATGCCCCGCGCCGCTGCCGCGCGCACCTTCGCCGGGACACCGTGGACCGATGCAACCCGGCCATCGAGGTCGAGACCGCCCGTGAACGCCTGGTGGGTGGGGCCAGGGCGACCGAGGAAGGCGGCGCGGGTGGCGACCGCGATGGCGAGTCCGAGGGAGGTGCCGTGGATGGTGAAGCCCGCCCCTCGGGCAGCCCAGCGCACGGCGTGTCGGTCGGCCTCGGGACCGAGCGCCACGGCGACGGCGAGCTGTGCGGCCACCGAGGCGTCGCGGTCGACGTCGGTGGGGTTGCGCACCCCTTCTCCGCCGGGGGTGACGACCACCACCAGCTCCACCACATGGCCGCGTCCGTCGCGGTCGACCACGAGGCCCAGCACGGTGGCGCCTCGGGAGCCGGGTGCCAGGGTGGCGTCCGCGACTGGAGGTGGAGGCGCGTCCGGGAGGGCTTCGGATGCGGGTTCGGGGGCGCGCGTGGCGCCGGAGTGGGCCCGCACGGTGTCGGCGACCTGGGCGGCCTGCTCGGTCACCCACGGGCCGGGGGCCGCCTCGGGATCCCAGGTGGTGGAGCCGTCGGTGGGGCTGGCGAGGTCGGCCTGGTGGACGGCGGGGGGCGGTGTGGTCTGGTCGGCCACGCTGTCGAGCAGCAGCTCCACCTCGGCCAACAAGGCGTCCGCACTGCCCGGCCGCGCCTCGGGGGCGACTGCGAGGCAGCGGTCCACGAGATCGACGAGCGCATCGGGGGCGTCGGGACGCAGGTGCGTCAGCGCCGGGTAGCGGCCACTCGTGACGTTGGTGAGCACTGCGAAGCGGTCGGGTCCCGAGAAGGGGGAGCGGCCGGTGAGCATGGCGTAGAGCAGGGCACCGAGGGCGAACAGATCGGCGCGGTGGTCGACCCCGCGGGCGTCTCGGATCTGCTCGGGGGCCATGAAGGCCGGGGTGCCCATTGCGATGCCCGCGGCGGTGCGGTGGGGCCCCTTGCCCGCGGCATCGAGGGTGGTGTCGACGACCTTGGCCAGCCCGAAGTCGGTGACCTTGGGCGTGGCCTGGGACCAGTCGGGGGAGGCGTGGGGATCCCAGTCGTCGGTGTCGTCGTCATCGTCGTCGTAGAGGGCGAGCAGCACGTTGCCGGGCTTGAGGTCGCGGTGGACGATGCCCTGCGCATGGGCTGCAGCAACGCCCCGAACGACGCCGGCAAAGAGATCCAGAACGACCCCGAGCCCCAGCGGCGGCCCGCTCACGACGTCGGCCAGGCTGCCCCCGTCGACGAACTCCATGAGCAGGGCCGGGGCGCCGTCCACATCGAGGATGTCGGTCACGGCGACGACGTTGTCATGGGACAGGCGGGCCTGGGCGCGCCCCTCGGACAGCAGGCGCTCCCGGATGGCGGGGCTGTCGATGTGCAGCACCTTGAGGGCATGGACGGTGCCGAGGCGCTCGTGCCGCACCCGATAGACGGTGGCCATGCCGCCTTCGCCGAGCGGGAGCTCGACACGGTAGCGGTCGACGCGCGCCCCGGGTCGCAGCGGGCGGGTCACGAGCGGGAGCGGTGTCGGGCTGCAGCCGCCTTGCGGGCGCGCACCAACGCTTCGTCGACCTCGCTGGAGGCCTGCAGTGCGTCGCGAAGGGTGGCGGTCTTGTCGACGAGGGTGCCTGCGACCCGGGCGGGCTCGGTGCCGTCGTGCGTCGCTGCGGTCTGTCCGGCGGCGAGCTTGAGGCCGGCCAGCTGGTGAAGGAGCGTGCGCTTGCGGGCTGCGATCTGCTCCGAAACACTGATGGCGGCGTCGATCCCGGCGAGTCTCTCCTCGATGGCCCGGGCTTCTTCACCATGCACGTCGGCGGTGACGGCGTCGATGGCAGAGGCCTCTCGAGAGCGGGCGGCGTCGAGCTCGGCCGCCAGGGCATCGCGGTCTTCGCCGAGGTGCAGGGCCTTGAGAGCCTTGTGGCGCTCATCGAGCCGGCGGGCGGCGGCTTGGAGGCCAACCAAGTCGGGGGATGGACCGAGTGCGGCGGCCCCGCGCTTCCAGACCGCCTCGACGGCCCGCACGGCATCGTCGACTTCGGCGAGGAAGGGGTCGGTGGTGACCGCCTTGGGGGCGGCTGTCGGCGTGGCCGGGGCCTCGATCTGGGACACCACGCTGGTGATGCGCTTGGGCGGCCTGTCGCGCATGCCCTGAACCAGGCGCACCGCGGCCGGCACCCCGCGGAGGCTGTGGGCGAGCACGCCGATTCCCCAGAACATTGCCCAGGGCGGAATCGTGCCCTTGCCGGCCCACAGGACCACGACGATGAACACAGCCAGGTGGATGAACCAACCCCGCGCGGCCTTGTCGTCGTTGCGCCCCTTGGGAGCGCGCCGGACGGGGACCTCCTCGGAAAAGACCGCCAGCGAGTGCAGAGGCACCCAGCCGGTGGCCCCCGGCGGGCGGACCAGCTCGGCGCCGGAGAGTCGACCGTCGCGAAGCTCCTCCCGCAGCGTGCCTTCACTCACCACTCGGGTGCGTCCGCCGCCTTCGATGCGCCACTCGGCCATGTCCAACCTCGTTGTGGGGGCTTGGGAACCTGCGCTCCCTGGACGCCCGAAGCGTCCCTAATCCTCCGCGCCAGCCTGGACGACAGCCTGTCCACCATCCACACCCCCCCGCTCGCGCGAATCGACAGGATGGCGGAATGCGCGCCGGATCCGGGTCCCCAGGGCGGCTCCTGGCTGGCACGTCCCTTGAAGAAGAGGCGCCTGGCGGTGCCTCGCGTCGAGGTGCCCCACAGGAGGTCCCATGTCCACCATCTCCCGCCGCAGCCGTCGTGGCATCACCCTTGTCGAACTCATGGTTGTCATGGCCATTCTCGGCATGCTCACCGCCGCCGTCGCCGGCGGCACCTGGACCGTCTGGCAGCGCGCCAACGTGAAGGTCTCCTGGCTGTCCATCGACCAGACCGAACAGCAGGTGCTGGCGTGGTCTGCGGACAACCGTGGCCGTCTACCCAGCACCGAGGAGGGTCTCGCAGCGGTGGGTGGACTGGAGCGTCCGGATGGTCGCGCCCCCAGCGACGGCTGGGGACGGGGCCTGGAGTACCGAGGACCCGGCGACAGTGACGCTGTGGTGGGCTTCTCGGTGGGCTCGCTCGGACGAGACGGGCAGACCGGCGGGCAGGGCTACGACGCCGACCTCTGGAGCGGCCGACCCATGGGCGAGTAGGCCTTCACAAGCCCGACAGGGGGTAGTAGCCCACGCCCGAGTGGTCTCCGGTGGTGGTGAAGAGGTCGTCGATGCCATCGCCGTTCATGTCGATGAGGGCGAGGTCGTAGCTGAAGGAGGTGGTGGCTGCGTCGCCGACGATGGCGAAGTCGGCGTCGGTGCTGACGTGTGCCCCAGGCGGCAGGGTGTGAAAGCCCGCCACCGCCCCGACATCGCTGGAGTATTGCTGGGGAATGCCCACCACCAGACCATTTCCGGGAAGTCCGTCGGTCTGTCCGATTTCCACCGCGTAGCCCAGGAAGGCGTCGGTGCCCGTGGCGGACACCGAAGCCCATGCATCGCGCACCGTGAGGGTGTCGTCGGCAAAGCTGCCCACCACATAGGTGGCGCCGTAGGCCGTGGCCTCGACCGCCTCCCACACCGCACTCGCGGCGAGGTCGACCTGGCCGTCGCCGTCGAGGTCGCCGGAAGCCAGCTCGGCACCGAAGGCCGAGTCGACTTCCCCGAAGACGTAGCCGTCAGCGTCCCAGAAGTCGGTGATGCGGCTGCCGTCGTCGATCAGGGCCACCGCGCCGCCGAATGCGCCGTCGCCGGTGGCAAAGGGGGCCGCGATGGCGAGCTCGTCGATGCCATCGCCGTCGAAGTCATCGGCGATGGCGGCGTAGCCGAGCAGCGAGCCCGACTCGGGGCCCTCCAGATCGATCTGGGCGCGGGAGGTGATGTCGATGGTGCCGGAGCTGATGGGGCCCTCGCGCACGATGAGGCGACCGGGGTAGTCGTCGCCGGCGTGGCTCTCGGCATCGCTGAAGCCCACGATGAGCTCCGCCTGGCCGTCGCCGTCGAGGTCTGCGGCGAGGGTGCCTTTGGTCTCGTAGCTTCCCTTGAGGCCCACGAAGTGGGTGTGGGCGCCGCCGACCCAGCCGCTCGTGACCGGTCCCTCCAACAGGTGGAAGAGGCCGTCGGAGTCGCTGACTATCAGGTCGGCGTAGCCGTCGGCCGTGACGTCGGGGATGCCTTCGAGGCTGCGTCCGAGGCCGCCGGTGGAGGTGTCGCCGACCACCACCGCTCCCGCTGAGGCGGCGCGCACCGTGCCGACCCCCACGGGGGGGCGGTCCATGATGACGGCTGCACCGTTGGGCCACTCGGTGCTGTAGGGGACGCCGAGAATGCCGTCTGGTACGCCATCTCCGGTGATGTCCTCGATATCGAAGCCATAGGAGGTGGAGGCGCCGGAAGGATAGAGCCACACGCCTGTGCCGTCGCCGGGGTCGATGCGCCCCGACCAGGCGCAGGCGTCGGCCGAGCTGTTGCAGTTGTCGTCGACCCCGTTGTTGCAGATCTCTCGGGCACCGGGGTTCACTGCGTCGTCGCGGTCGTCGCAGTCGGTGTTGTCGGCGACATAGGACTCGGGTGGCTCGCAGGCCACGGCGGGGGCGCCAGCGTTGCCGTAGCCGTCGATGTCGCCGTCGGCGTACCAGGTGGTGCCATCGATGATGTCGTCCTCATCGTCGACGAGGCCATCGCAGTCGTCGTCGACCCCCGGCGTGGCACACAGCTCGTCCATGTCGGGGTGGATGTCTGCGTTCGTGTCGTCGCAGTCGTCCTCCTCGGCGTAGAAGCCGTCGCCGTCTGCGTCGGTGAGTCCCACCGCATCGGCGCCGTCGCAGTCCTGGTCGATGCCGTCATCGGGGATGTCGTCGGCATCGGGGTGGATGTCGGCGTTGCCGTCGTCGCAGTCGCCGTCCTCCTCCGTGAAGCCGTCTCCGTCGGCATCGCCGTCGTCGACCTCCGCATCGCCGCAGCCATCGGGGGTGTCCTCGCAGGTCTCGTCGACGGAGGCGCTCTTGAAGAGGTAGCAGCCCGAGCTGAACAGGATGGGCAGCAATGCGGCGAGCGGGCGTGTCACGGCGGACTCCGGAGGATGGACGCTCGAGCGCGCCCAGGCCCTCCGCACCACAATCCGGTCGTCGGGAGGCCGGGCACCGGGTACCCGTACCCGACGGCTGCGCGACCCGCGAGCCGAGAGTCCGCAGGAAGACGCGATGGCCGATGCTCCCCCCTCCACCGATGCCCGCCGGCTGCGCTACGACCGCTTGATGACCGAGGCCGACGAGCTGTTGCGGGCGGGCACCTTCGATGCCGCCGTTCAGCACTTCGCGGCGGCGGCCGAGCTGGCGCGAGATGGCGGTGCTGCCCCCGAGCTGGCCACTGCGCTGCACCGCGCCTCCATCGGCCGCGACCGACAGGGCCGGCTCGACGAAGCCGCCTGGTTCGCCCGCCAGGCCCTGGGCATCGATGAGCAATTCTTCGGTCCGGTGCATCCGGCCGTGGCCCGCGACCTGCACAGCCTGGGCGTGGTGGTGGCGCGGGGAGGCGATGCCAAGGAGGCGGCGGAGCTGCTCACCCGCAGCGCGTCGATCTCCCGGCGCTTCCAGTCCGGTCGGGAGCTGCTCACCACCCTGATGGCCCTGGGCCAAGCCCACCACCGCTCGGGCGACCCGAAGGGTGCGGTCACCGCCTTTTCTGAGGCCGCCCAGCTTGGCGAGCAGGCCACCGGTCCCCAGGGCATGCACACCATCCGGGCCCTGCTGTCGCTCGCAGCCGCCCAGATCTCATCTGGCGACCTCGGTGCCGCCCACAGCACCTGGGCCGAGGTCACCCGCCGGCTCGCGGGTCGAGGCACCCCGCCCCCGGGCATCGCAGCGGCCCTGGCCTCGGCGTGGATGGGGCTCGGCGACCTGGCGCTCCGGGGTCGGGGAGACCATGAAGATGCCGTGTGGATGTACTCTTTCGCGGAGTGGCTCGCGCCGGAGGGTCACCCCGTCGTGGCGGCTGCGGGCACCCGGCTCTCCGAGCTGGGCCGTCGGGAGACGCCCCCTGCACGACCGGAGCACTTCGTGGTGGTGGCGGCCCCCGCCGACGCAGACCGGGTCGACGTGGCCCATCCCACGGGCGGTCGACTCACGGTGCTTCGCGGTGACTTCGCCGGTGCGGTGGGCACTCTGGTGACGGTGTCGCTTCGTGGCCAGCCCGAACAGCTGGTGCTGACGCCCGTGGAGGCCTGAGCCGCGACCCTCGGGTCGCTTGCAGTTCGGCTGTCAGGTGCCGGCGGCCGGTCGCACCGTCTGCCGGTTCGCGCGCCGTTGCTGGTCGGCCGGGTAGGGACAGTGTCGGCAGCCGTTGCCGCAGCAGTCGCCCTGGGCCCAGAGGTTGACAGTGGTGACCACCACGCCATTGTCGCGTGGGTCGCGGTAGGTGCGTTCCCCCCGGGCGGCGGCGCTGTCGTGGGCGGCCTGGACCTCGGCGGGGATGGCGGGGTCGCCGTTGCCCCAGGTCTGCAGTCGGGCGCGGGGCATGGGGCCTCCTGGCCGGCGGGCTCACTGGATGTTGTGGAAGACTTCCTGCACGTCGTCGTCGCCCTCGAGACGCTCGATGAGAGCCATCACGTCGGCCACCGCCGCGTCGTCGAGCTCCATCCAGCTTGCGGGCACGAACTCGGAGCCGGTGGACACAGGCTCGATCTTCTGGGACTCCAGCCCGTTCTGCAGGTCGCCGAAGTCCTCGAAGGCGCAGCGCAGGATGAGCAGAGGGTTGCCGTCGTCGTCTTCGCCCTCGCCCAGCTCCTCGAGGCCGAAGTCGATCATCTCGAGCTCCAGCTCGTCGGCGTCGATGCCCTCGGGGTTGAGCCGGAACACACCCATCCGCTGGAACATGAAGGACACGCTTCCCGAGGTGCCGATGCTGCCGTTGCCCTTCTTGAAGTGCATGCGCACGTTGGCGATGGTGCGGGTGGGGTTGTCGGTGGTGGTGACCACCATCATCGGCACGCCGTGGGGGGCATAGCCCTCGTAGACGATTTCCTTGTAGTCCTCGCCCTGGTTGCCTTCGGCCCGCTCGATGGCCGCCTGGATGCGGTCCTTCGGCATGCTGACGGCCCGGCCGTTCTGGATGGCGCGTCGCAACGCGGGGTTGCTTGCGGGGTCGGGACCGCCCGCCTTGACCGCGATGGTCACCTCTCGGCTCACCCGCGTGAACGCCTTGGCGTTGCGCTTGTTGCGGGCCATGATGGTGTGCTTCCGAGCTTCGAACATGCGGCCCATGAGGCGCTCCTGGTCCTGGGCAGGACGGTCGGGTTGGGGGGTGGGCAGCCCGCCTATGGCGCAAGGGGGGCGGTCTGCAAGCGGGGCCGGGCGTGGAGCCGGTGCAGGCCCCCGCGCTGGTCGCCGACGAGCACGGTCCACCCGCCGGAGGGTGCGGCCACCGCGTCCACCCCATCGAGGGGCACGCCCAGGCCGAGCTGATGGAGCCGTTGCAGGCCATCGACGGCCCAGAGGTCCACCTGGCCGCTGCGACCGACGGTGAGCGCATGTCCGGAGCCCAGGCCCACGACCCCGACAATGCCGTCAGGGTCGCCATTCGCGGTGTGTAGGGACCGTCCGTCGAGGCGCCAGCTGCGCACGGTGCCGTCGAGGCTGCCAGACACCACACGGCCGCCCACGACCGCCACGCCGATGACCGGCCGGCTGTGTCCCTCGAATCGGGCCAGCACCGGTCCACCCAGGGGCTGCACGCGCAGCAGGGTGTGGTCGTAGCTGCCGGTGACCACGCCGTTCTCGGCATCGACCACCGCGAGACAGCGCACCCGGTCGGCATGGTCGCGGCGGGCGGAGAGCGGGGACAGGCCGGTGCGGTCCCAGGTGCGGAGAACCCCGTCGGCGCCGCCCGTCACGAGCAGGTCGTCGCCCACTGCGCGCAGGCAGGTGACCGGGCCTTCGTGCAGGCTGCGGTGGACCCGGGTGCGTCCAGAGTCCGCCAGGTCGACAATGCCCACCACGCCGTTGGTGCCACCAAACGCGAGGGCGCTGGGTGCGACCGGCAGGAGCACCTGCACCGCCCCCTCGGACACCTGCAGGGGGGCTCCGATGGCGCGCGCGGAGTCGAGTGCCCACTGGCGCAGACTGCCGTCGCGAGAAGCGGTCCATGCGGTGTCGGTGCCGAGGGCGACGGCCCGCACGCCGTCGCTGTGGCCGAAGAAGGGGGGCGGGTGGGTCTGCAGGTCGTCGAGGTGCCAACCGACGAGCCGTCGGTCGCGCCCGAAGGTCCAGAAGGTGTGGGAGCCGGTGGGAAAGATGCCGGCGACCGACCGGCTGTGTCCCGTGAACATGCCCTGCTCAGCGCCATCTTGGAGGTCGAACACCCGCACGCTGCGGTCCTTGCCCGTGGCCAGGAGCACGCCGCCAGGCACCCCGAGGGCGGAGATGGGTCCGCCGCCTGGCAGGCGCAGCGACCAGACAGGCTTGCCGGACTGGACGTCCCACAGCTTGAGTGCCCCATCGGCCGACCCCGAGGCCACCCGCGCCTCGTCCACCTGAACCACGGCGGTCACCCCGTCCACATGGCCCACGAACGTCTGGAGCTGCTCGGCATCGAGGTCGGCGCGCACCACACGGCTGTCGGTCCCACCCGACAACACCACCGGACCCAGTCGGTGAATGGCCTCCACCCGGCCTTCGTGGGCGACGTAGTGCCCGATGGGTGCATCCTGGCGACTGATCCACACCCGCCCGGTCCCCCCGCCCGCTGCGAGCTGACCGTGGGCATCGATGTCGACACACAGCGCACCGCCGGGCAGCTTCTGCATCTGTGGCACGAGGCCGTCGTCCACCCACAACAGGCCGGTGATGAGGGCCGCGCAGACCCGGCCGTCGGGATGCACCGCGAGGTCCTCCACCGACCGGCGACGTAGCACGGGCCAGGTGGTCTCGGGAGTGCCGTCGATGGGCATGTGGACGAGTCCGCGCCCGGACTCCACCCTTGAGATGGCCTGACGGTGGGCATCCCAGGCCACTGCCTCCACCCGACGCGTGGTCACGCTCCGCCGATGGGGCGCTGCCTCGGGGCCCACGACAAGGGCGAGCGGCTCAGCCATCCCGGCGGGGGGAGCCCTCGAGCCCCAGGTCGTCGAGCTCGGCGCGCAGGTCGGCCATGAAGTCCTTGCCGGGGTCGATGCGGCCCGTGCGGAACCACTCGAAGGCCTCCACGAAGTAGGGGTGCCCCTCGAAGTCGCGGTACTCGTAGTGGCCGATGAGGTGGGTGAGCTCGTGGCGCCAGTGCAGCCAGCGCACGAGGTCGGCGTTGGCCCGCACCTGGGCCTCGGTGAGGGGGTAGCGGTCGCCGTCGCCGACGTTTTCGATGCCGATGGCGACGTGGTTCAGGCCGATGGTGTGGCGGCCCATCCGGGTGGCGGGCATCAGCTGGAAGATGGTGCCGTCGCGGTCGACGATGAAGTGGGCGGCCAGGTTGACGGCATTCCACTCGCGGCGGATGCGCTGGCCCCGCTGACGCACCTTTCGGAAGGTGTTGAAGGCGCCTTTGGCCGAGGGACCGGCGGTCCAGTGGACCACCACGACCTGGGGGTCCATGGTGGTGAGGGCGTCGAGGTCGGTGCTGGGGGTGATGTCCCAGCCCTTGTGGACCTGGAAATAGAGCGCGGCAAGCTGGGTGCGTTCGTCGGTCCAGGTGATGGGCCAGTCGACGATCTCGGGCTTGAGGACGGCACCCTGGAGGTCTTCGGCGAGGCTGTCGGGCGAGGTGGATGTGGGGGACGGACGCCACTGTGGCAAGGACAGCACCGGGCGCTCACCGCCCTGCGACGCGGCTGCCCACATGCCGAGGGGGCTGTGGCCCGCCGTCGCGGTGTCGACATCCTGCGGGGCGCACGACAGCGCGGAGGCCATCCAGAGGCCTGCAATCGGGATGCGTTGGGAGGAGCTCGGCCGCATGCTGCTCGCGGGCAGGGTGTTCCACGGGGCGGGCGACTATCCCATAGGCAGCCTGATTGGGGGAGTCTGAGGAAGATGGGGCCCGTGAAA
>ENA-OWNT01000487-OWNT01000487.1-seawater-metagenome-genome-assembly--contig:-NODE-487-length-90965-cov-5.755501_pt1 | contig 90965 bp, 76 predicted proteins | sample MGYA00238136_ERZ651165 | MGnify/ENA primary metagenome ERZ651165 (study PRJEB26861, sample SAMN08777766) | seawater metagenome | isolation source: coastal seawater | place: USA: Florida | collected...
CAGGCAGCGCTCGTAATCGGCATCCTGCATGCAGCCGCCCGCCGTCGCCCACATCACATGCACCGCCTTGTCCATCCTGCCGCTGAGGCCGTGCCTGCGGAGGTAGGCATTGCCTGCCTCCGTCCCCATCAGCATCTCGGGGCCGGCCAGGCAGGAGGAAGCGCCGGGGTCCAGCTGCAGCCCGGCATGGTCCTGCGCCCGCGCCAGCCAGCGGAACATCGTGTCATCCTCAACCGTGTAGACGCCGCTTAGCTGGCTTTGCATCGCCTCCGCCACCAGCGGCGACAGCTCGGGCACCGCCGCGCGGGCGATGGTGGCGGCAACCTGCGCCGGGGCGGGCGGCGGTGGAGGCTCCGGGGCCGTGCGCACCCCGAGCACGCGGGCGAGCAGCGCCATGAAGCGCTGCCAGACGCCGGGGGAGTCGGCCACCGGGGCAGTGACCCCTACGCTGGAGCCGGCGGGAAGCGAGGGGGGCGCACTTCGGGTGAGCCCCCCGGACAAGGTGGCGCCGAGGTCTGCCGGGGCGACGGGGGTGCCATCAGGCAGCACGCTGGGACTGGCAGCGGCGGGCGCGGGCGGGGAGTTGAGGGGCTGGACCGGCGTGCCGTCGGGCAGCACGGCGGGAAGGGCACCAGCCGCGGGGGGCGGCGCCGGCGTGGTGGGCGAGGCGGCGGGCAGCACGCGCGGGAGCCCCCCATCGCCCGGAACGGCTGTCCCCGAGGTCCCACCCGCGGGCAGGCGGGCGGAGGACACCGAGCGCACCACGCCGGTCGGCCGGGGAGCATCGGGCGCGCCATCATCGGGGGCCGTCCCATCGGCCGAGGCACCCTCTCCTGGCACAGCTTCCCCAGCCGCACGGGACAGGTGCGCCAGAATGGAACGGGTGGCTGCGCCAAAGTCGATCATGTTGACGGGCTCCCGGGGCGTCGGCTCCATTGTGACAGGGGCGGGGTCGGCTGGCGGAAGTTGGCGAAGCGTTCGGATTTCAGCACGCTTTCAAACATGCGGCCGAACGCGGCGACCGAATCGCCGGACCTGGAACGGGCGTTGCAATGACCCCGGGCGGCACACCGGCCATCCCTCCCTGCAAGGAGCAGCAATGCAGATCCGATTCTGGGGCGTTCGTGGGTCCATCGCCGTCAGCGGCACCCCCTACCTCCGCACCGGCGGAAACACCTCGTGTGTGGAAGTCGAACACGACGGCGAGCGGCTTGTTCTCGACGGCGGCACCGGACTGAGGGCCCTCGGCGACCACCTGGGCTTCGGTCCGCAGCGCCTCACCATGGTGTTCAGCCATGTGCACTGGGACCACATCCAAGGGGTCCCGTTCTTCGCGCCCGCCTTCCACCCGGACTCCGAGCTCACCCTCATCGGGGCCGACCGGCCATCGGGCAGCATCCGCGACGCCCTGTCCCGCCAGATGAAGCCCCCCCAGTGGCCCATCGGCCTCGACGCCTTCCGTGCGCGCCTCGACTTTCGCAGCGCGCGCTCCGGTCAGCCCTTCGAGGTCGGCCCCTTCCGCCTCACGCCCGTCGACCTCGATCATCCCGACGGCGTCCTGGCCTGGCGCATCGAGGCTGGCGGCAAGAGCGCGGTGTACGCCACCGACATCGAACATGCCGGACGAATCGACCGGCGCCTGTCGAAGGCCGCGATGGGCACCGACCTGCTCATCCACGACGCCCAGTACACCGACGCCGAGTACCAGGGTCACCACGGCCCGAGCCGCAAGGGATGGGGCCACAGCACCTGGGCCGAGGCCGTCACCTGCGCCGAACAAGCCGAGGTGGGACGCCTGGCGCTGTTCCACCACGACCCCTCCCGCCCCGACGAAGCCGTGGCAGCCATCGAACGTGCCGCGAGGATGCGCACGAGCAGGGCATTCGCAGCCCGCGAAGGGAGCGTGGTGTCGCTGTGATGGTGCGGCGTGTCAGGCCCGGCGACGCGCAATACGTCCCATCCGCACACCGCAGGGCACGGTCCCGCGGTCTGCGGAGGGCCGTGGCCGAGACCATCGAACAGCTCCGACGTCGCCTGGAGGAGCGCACAGTCGACCTCGACACCGTGCTCACGGCGGTTGTCGACGAGGCTGTGCGGCGCCTCGACGCCGACCGGGGCACCTTGTACCTGCTCGACAAGGTGCGGGGTGAGCTGGTGAGCCGCGTCGCCCAGCTGCCCGAGATCGCCGAGATTCGCCTCAAGCCGGGCGAGGGCGTGGCGGGATGGGTGGCGGCCAGCGGAGAGGTGGTGAGCGTACCCTCCGACGGCGACGATCCCCGCTTCGCCGGCAGGGTCGACGCCCGCACCGGCTACGTCACGCGCTCGCTGCTGGCGGTCCCGATCCGCGACCTCGACGAAGGCCCCCCCACGCGTGGGCGGCCGCCCGAACGTCCCATCATCGGGGTGCTGCAGGTTCTCAACAAGAACCATGGCGCGGCCTTCAGTGCCGACGACGTGTCCCTCCTCGAAGCCCTCGCCGACGGAGTGGCCGGGCTGCTTGCCGCCAGCAGCCTCGGCAGCCAGCTCACCGACGAGCCGAGCCACCCCCTCAGCTTCGGCTTCAACCTCATCGTGGGCGACAGTGCCCCCATGCGTGCGGTCTACGACCTCACGACCCGTGCCGCGCGCACCGACGCCACAGTGCTCGTGCGCGGCGAGTCGGGCACCGGCAAGGAGCTCATCGCCCGGGCGGTCCACGACAACTCACAACGCAGAGACCGCCCGCTCATCGTGGTCGATCTCGCCGCCATGCCGCCGCATCTCATCGAGAGCGAGCTGTTCGGCCACGTCCGGGGCGCCTTCACCGGTGCAGTGCGTGACAATGTGGGCCGGGTGCTGCAGGCCCATGGTGGCACTCTGGTGCTCGACGAGATTGGCGAAGTCCCCTTGGCTTTGCAAGCCAAGCTACTGCGCCTCATCCAAGCCCGCACCTTCTTTCCAGTCGGCAGCGACACCGCCCGCACCGCCGACGTGCGCTTTGTGTGCGCCACCCACCGCGACCTCGAGAAGATGGTGCGCAAGGGCGACTTCCGCGAAGACCTCTACTACCGCATCCGCGTGGTCGAGATCCGGGTGCCGCCGCTCCGAAAGCGCGGTCACGGCGACCTCGACCGCCTCATCGACCACTTCCTCTATGGTTTTCGACGCCACCATGGCCGCCACGGCCTCAAGCTCACCGAAGAAGCGCGGGCCCGCCTGCACGCCCACAGCTGGCCCGGCAACGTGCGAGAGCTCGAAAACCGGCTGGAGTCCGCGCTCATCCTCGCCCCAGGCAGCGAGATCACGGTCGACGACCTGCGCCTGTCCCCCATGGAGGCGCCCACCGCCGACACGCCCCGGGTGCCGGTCGAAGAACCCGCAGACACCTTCGCCACCGAGCTGCGTTCGTTGGGTGAAGTGGAGCGAGACTATGTGCGTTGGGTTGTGGAGCGTTGCCAAGGCAACCGAAGCGAAGCGGCCCGTCGACTGGGCATCGGCCGCAACACGCTGCTCCGCAAGCTTCGCGACTGAATGGCGGGGCTGGCGGCCACCCGAGAATGACCGTCAGCCCACCGTCTTGAGCACGGGAGGCACCTGGGTGGGCGGCATGCGGCCCGCGAGCGCCTCGTACATCCCGCGCACCTGGTAGCGGTCGTCGCGCGCCATCCGCTCGATGGCCTGGCGGGGGTGCAGGTTGTAGTAGCCGGTGATGGCGTAGGGCAGGTGGTAGCCCCAGCGCAGGTCGTCTTTGAGGGCGGCGAAGGTCTCCACGAGATCGAGCACGGGAGCGACGTCGTAGCGGGGATTGTCGAGGTAGAACAGAAGCAGCTCGAGGGGACAATTGCCCGCGCCTCGACCGATGCCGGTGACCGTGGCATCCACGAAGTCCACCCCCTCGTCGATGGCGATGACGGAGTTGGCAAAGGCCTGCTGCTGGTTGTTGTGGAAGTGGACGCCCACCTTCACACCTTCGCCCAGATAGTTCATATACTTATGGACGAGGTAGCGGACGTGGTAGGGGTACAAGGCGCCGAAAGAGTCGACGATCGCCACGTTGTGGACGCCTGACCCCGCCAGCTGCAGCAAGAAGCGGTCGACATCATCGGGCGCGAGGGTGCTCACCGCCATCACGTTCACGAAGGTCTCGTAGCCCTTGGCGAGGGCATCATCGAGCAGGCGGCGGGCCTCGTCGATCTGGTGGGCGTAGGTGGCGATGCGCACCACATCGATGACGGTGTCGCGAGAGTGGGGCAGGTCGGCGGGACCGAAGCGGCCGACGTCCACCATGGTGGACAGCTTGAGCTGGCCGGGCTCCACGGCAAGTCGGAGGTCGTCTTCGTCGCAAAAGCGCCAGGGACCCACCTCATCGCGGTCGAAGGCCCCAGCTGCGGTGCGGTAGCCCACCTCCATGTAGTCCACGCCAGACTTCGCCAGCGCCTGGAACACCTTGCGGACCAGCGCATGGTCGAAGCGCCAGTCGTTGCAGAGGCCGCCGTCGCGGATGGTGCAGTCGAGCACCTTGATGCGGCGGCGTCGGTCGGTGACGAGGCCGTCGGGACAGCACTTCACGCGGTAGTCGAGGCCCATGGGGGGTTGCTCCTGTGGACACTGGCGCCCGCCAACTCAGCCTGGCGCAAGGCCGGGCCATATCCCAGATGGCCGCGAGCGCAGGTGGACGGTCGGTGAAGTCAGCGCAGGCGACCCGACCCCAGCAGCTCGGCGACCAGATGCCTGCCGTCGACCACGAGTCCGGCCAGCGCTTCACCTGCCAGCCACGCAAAGCCGAAGCCATGTCCTGTGAAGCCCACAGCGGCGAGGGCGCCCGGCAGGCCCGGCACCGGACCCACGACCGGCAGGCCGTCCCGCGAAAAGCCCATGGTGCCCGACCAGCGGTGCTCGATGCGAAGGTCGGCCAGGCCGGGGAAGCTGCGCACGAAGCGGGTCATGCGCTCCTGAATGCCCTCATGAAGCAGATCCTGGTGTCCAACCTCGGCGCCGGGGTCGAGGTTGCGCCAGCCCCCGAGCACGATGCGTCCGTCGTCCCGCTGCCGCCAGTAGTCGTAGCCGTGGTCGGCGTAGATGGGGATGGGAAAGGTGTGTGGCGGGGCGGGCTCGGTCGAGAGCATCTGTCCACGCACCGGCTCGACGATGTCGGACAGCCAGGGAACCAGGCCGCCCGCGCGGGCGTTGGTACACACGAGCGCAAGCTGAGCCCGGACCTCCCCGCCGGACTGGGTGCGGACCCGGACCTCGCCTGGGGTCGGCGCGACAAGGTCGACCACCGGGCTGTCTTCAAAGAGCCGAACCCCACGGTCCACCGCGTGACGGGCGACGCCGCGCACAAAGCGCACGGGGTCGAGCTCCCCATCTTCGGGGAGGAGGACGGCCATGCGGTAGCCGGCCGCACGCAGCGAGTCGGGAAGCTGCGATTCGTCGAGGATCTCGGCTGCAAAGCCGTCTGCGGCCAGCCATCGAGCCGAGGTGCGCAGCTCGTCCTCCTCCAGGGGACCCCCGGCCAGCTGGAGGCTGCCCCGGCGGGCGTAGCCACAGTGCTCGACGAGACCGAGCTCTTGAATGACCGCGCGCATCCGGGCGTGGTTGTCCACCGAGACCCCGTGAACCGCCCGTGCACGCACCCGACCCATCAGGGCGACCGCCCGGTCGTAGCGCTCGGCGGTGCCCTGCAAGATGAAGCCGGCGTTTCGACCGGTGGCCTCTCCGGCAACCCGGCCGGCATCGAGCCACACGACGTCGACACCTGCGTGGTGGAGGCTGTGGACCGCACCTGCCCCGCACACCCCCGCGCCGATGACCACCACCTCGGCCTCGACACGCTGGGCGGCAGTCAGCGGAGGCCGCACCGGCCAGTCGGGTGCATGCACATGCCAGATCGACTGGCTGCGGCTCACTCCAGCTCCTTGCGGGCCCGTCGGCGGGCGGCGCGGTTGGGCAGCGCGGTGCCTTCCTCCGGCTCGTCTTCGCGGGGTCGCTCATGTCCCGTGGCGCGCCCGAAGCCGACCGCTGCGCCATCTCCGGGCCGCTGTCGCAGTGTGGGGGGCAGGAAGGCCGCGAGGAAGGCCCCACCGGCCAGCAAGGTGGCGATGCCGGCGGTGAGCCCGAGCTGGACGGTGTGGTTCGTGGCCACCAGCACCCCGATCACCGCTGCGAGGGTGACGAGGCCTGTCCACCGTGCGACCGGCGGCACACGCTCCAGGAAGGAGCGGGGAGCGGGGGCGTCGATGGGAGGGACGGCCGGCACGTTGTTCTCGGCGGCAGACTCGGGGGCGGCATCCCCGCCGTCGAGGTGCATTCCGCGGGGCGAGCGGTTGCTTCTCGTGGACCAGCCACGGGCATTTCGCTTGCGGCGGGCGGCTTGACGCTTGGCCGACTTCTTCGGCGTCGACTTCTTCTTCGACATGGGGACTCCGGAGGCCGACAGTATCTCGCGCCGGGATCGGACCGGCCGACGCACAGAGCCCGCGACCGCTTTCTCTGAGAATTCGGCTCAAGGCCGGTAACGCTCGGCGGTCGTCGATCCGAATCCTGCAGTGAGCGGAGGGACAGCCCCCGCCGCCCACCGAAGGGCCCTCGCCTCCCGCCCCGCGGCAACGAGCGCGCCCTGCCCCAAACAACGACTTGTCGACCCGGCACACACCGCCCCCGCGGCGCCAGGGTCCACCCCCCTCACCCGGCCGGCCACCTCGGTGTCTTGTCCAACCGATCGCCGCACCCCCCTGGTCCCATCTCGGGACCTGCACCAAGGCGGCCGGTCCGGGCTCAATCTCCAACGCTACACACACAACGACAACAGCGTGCAGATGGACGTTGTCGATGTGTACCCCTCCCCGGGCCGGTCGCTTCGGTGTCCTGTCCAACCGATCGCCGCACCCCCCTGGTCCCATCTCGGGACCTGCACCAAGGCGGCCGGTCCGGGCTCAATCTCCCCTGTCCGCGATGCGCTTGCAGCTCAGGCGCCGACTAGTCTGCGCAACCCACCGAGACGCCTGCCGTCAGGCCGCACTTCGAAGAAGCCACTCGCCAGGCGGGCCCGAAAGCCCAGGCGCTCGGCAGCCTCGCCGAAGGCACGGACTGTGTCGGGCGACAGCTTGCGACCCAATGCATAGGGCTCGCGCCGGCCTTCGCTGACCATCACCAACGGCTCGATGACGCAAGCGAACAGCTGCCAGGGACCGTAGCCAGCGAACACCTGGTACAGAGGTCCCCAGCCGCCATTGTGCAGCTCCGGCGGCATCGACACCGCCTCGCCGGCCATCACGGTGACGCCCTCCGGGGGACGTCCTTTGATGGTGAGCGGAATCGCCACGTCGACCACGATGGCTCCCGGCGCCACCCACTCCGGCTCCACCGACGCCCCCGTTGGCCCTGCCCCCACCACGAGGGGCGCGCCGTCGAGGGTGTCTTCGATCGACGAGCAGACCTCGACCGCCAGCTTGCGACCGCCCCGCTTGCTGTCGACCCTCACGAGGCGTCCTTCCGACGCGAGCAGTGCGGCCACGGCGCGACCGACCGGACCCGCCGAGCCCACGACCGCGATCGGTCCCACAATGCCCCGTGCGTCGGCCACCGCGGCGACATTGCGCCACAGTGCCCAGGCCGTCGCGGCTGCACCGGTGGTGACCGGAACCTCCAACCGCTCGGCCAGAGCTGTGCCGCGTCCACCGACCACCGCACACAAAGAACCGAGCCCCACGGCCTTGTAGCCACGGTGCCCGGTCCACTCGCGGACCACGCGCTCCATGCGGGAGACTGCGCGGCCCTGGTCGGTGAGCATCTGCTCGGGGTCGAGGGAGATCGCGAGGATGTCGCCCTCGATGGCCTCACCATCCAGGTCCAGCCGGTAGCGTGCCAGCCTTCCCCGGCCGGACCAGGGGTCCGCCCCATCGTCGAAGCCGAGCAACAGCCCCGGCCGGGCTCGCCTCAGTCCGATGATGCGCCGGTGGATCGGCGACAGCGCGTGCACAACGAATGCGAAGCGACCACCGCCCACGCCGTCGCCTACGCCCCGGCCTTCTCGTTGAGAAGGTGCACCACGAGGTTGTAGAAGGTGGCCACGACAAAGAGTTCCGGCACCTCGGTGGTGCGGAGTCCTTCGCGGAAGTTCTCAGCCGGGATCTCCGGCATCGCCTCGCGCAGCTTCACGAGGGCAGCGTCGGTGAGAACACCGTCGACTTCGTATTCTTCATCGTCGATACCCTCACGCGCAGCCTTCTCGATGCCGCCCCGCGGAATCTTGATGTCGAAGGCACGCTCCAGGCGGAAGGCGATGTCGAGGAAGTCGAGGCTCTCGGCGTCGAGCTCCTCGATGATGAGGGAGCTCAGCTCGACCTCATCCTCATCGAGCCCCAAGGCTTCGGCGAAGGCCCCTTGGACCTTCTCCCAGACATCGGGGTCAGCAGCATCGTAGGTGTCGGCAGTCAGCTTCTGCAGGGCCACGGTGTAGTCCTCCGTCGAGACGCGTGGCACGGTAACCGTGACCCCTTCGGGGCGTGTCAGCAAACGGTGTGGAACTGAATCGCGATTCAGGAATCCTGCGCAGCGCCACCTGCGAAGCGACGGACCCAGGCGACCGGAGCCGCGGCTGCGCCGAGGTAGCCGAGAGTGCTCTCCACATCGGTCAGCTCAGGACAGTCGCCCATCTCGAGGTCTTCGCCGCCGTCGGCCGCCTGGAACACCACGAAGGCAGCCGCCTCACCGCAGGGCACTCCAAGCAGCTCGTCGGCGCCCACGAAGGCGTCGGCACCACCGGCCACCACGATGTCCGCCCGCCCCTCGGCGACCGCGGCATAGCCCTCAGTGAGGGCGTTCCAGCCACTGAGCCGGCCATCGCAGTAGTTGGCGTTGACGCCCTGCAGGTCGTGGAAGGCACTCGCGAAGCCCACGACATTGTTCGACAGCCCGCGCACCAGCCAGAGCGGGTGGATGAGGTCGATGCCGTCTTCGGCGAATTTCTGGAGGTCGAAGGTGCCAGTGGGACTTGCCGCCTTGAGGGCGTAGGACAGGTCGTCGGGGTCGCCGAGCTGGGGGCTGGCGCCCACGAAGATACCGCGGCGGGAGGGAGGCACCTCGTCCCACCCGGGGACACCGTCGAGCACCGCCCGCACCGCCGCCACGCCGAGCTGCACCGAGCGCCCCATGAGCTTGAGGCTCTTGCGATCCTTCACCCAGGCGCGGGCCTTGAAGGCGGGAACCTTGCCGGGCTGGCCGCCCTGCAGTCCGGCCTCGCCGATGCCGGCGGGGCAGAACAGGCTCCAGGCAGCCACTTTGACAGGGCGACGGGCAGCCGGAGTGTAGGGCGGGGTCATGGGAGTCATGGGCGTCATCGGGGAGACTCGAATCAGGTGTCGGGACCGCGGACAAAGGCGAGCGTGCAGTTCTGTCCGCCGAAGCCGAATGAGTTGGACAGCACGACCTGGGGGGCCTGATTGCGGCAGGTGGCCACGACATCGACCGGCAGGCCGGGATCGAGGTCGCCGTGGCCCACGCAGCCGGGCAGAAAGCCGTGGTGGAGCGCCAGCACCGAGGCCACCGCCTCGACAGCGCCCGCTGCCGCGATGGTGTGGCCGACCGCGCCCTTGATGGTGGACACCGCCACCGCGCGCTCCCCGAAGAGGCGGGCGACCGCGAGGGACTCCGCTCGGTCGCCGAGAGGGGTGCCGGTGCCATGGCAGTTGACGTAGTCGACGGACTCCGGGGGCAGGCCTGCGCTACGCAGTGCCCGGCGCATGGAGAGCTCTGCGCCCGCACCTTCTGGATGGGGGGCGGTGGCATTCCAGGCGTCCACGCTGCTCCCCACGCCCGCGAGCTCCGCGAAGATGGTGGCCCCGCGCGCCTTCGCAGACGACGCCCGCTCCAGCACGAGCATGCCCGCGCCTTCACCGATCATGAAGCCGTCGCGGCTGGGGTCGAAGGGCCGGCATCGCGAGGGCGACAACGCACCGAGTACCACGAAGGACAGCATCCCCAGGGGATGAATCATGCTGTCGTGGCCGCCCACAAGGGCGATGTCGGCCTCTCCACGGCGCAGCGCGAGCAGGCCTTCGCCAATGGCCTGGGCGGCTGCTGCGCACGCCGAGAAGCTGGTGCCGCTGGGCCCCTCCGCCTCGAACCGTTCTCGGAGCGCCGCGGTCACCCGCGCGGGCATGTGACGCCGCGGCGCACCCCGGTCACGCGACAGGTCGCGGCCCATCGCGGCCCGGTCGAAGCGGCCGTCGGCCCCCAGGTGGGGGTAGAGGTCGGTCTCCAGCTCCTCGGGGGTGACCGAAGACAGGCCGGTTCCCAGAAAGACGGCGCGTCGGTCGGATGGCACATCGCGGGCGCCCGCCTGCTGCCACGCCTCGGCGGCGGCGGCGAAGGCGAGCCAGGCCTTTCGGTCGTCGGGAAAGTGGGCGTCGGGTGGGAGGGGGTCGGGGCAGGAGCCCACCACCGGCACCGGCAGGGCCCCATTCCATGCAGTGCCACAGAAGCGGTCGGCAAGCAGGGCATCCCGCAGGGCCGCCACACCGAGTCCAGCGGCGGTCGCCGCGCCCATTCCAGTGACGACGACGGCATCTTCAGCGAGCTTGCTCACTCCGCCTCACACGCGTCGCTGCCGGCGGAGAAGCACAGGTAGCTGCCCGGCTCGGGTGCTGGAACCCGGGTGGTCTTTCTGCTGCGGTCGGCGAGGATGGCAGTGATGGCGCAGTCGCCCTCGAAGCCGTGCTCCACGGAGACCTCGCCGGCGCCCGAGGCCTTCACACCCCCGCAGTCGACCTTGAGCTTGCGGACCCCATCGAGGCCCACCCGGAAGCGCACCATGCCGTCGGGCACCGCTTCTGTGGGCGCGCCGGAACCGCCTGTGTCGGCAGCGCCCGCAAGCTCGGCCGCGCCGCTGCCGCCCTCGACATCCGCCACCACCGGCGCATCGACCTCGCCGCCGCTCAAGGCTGCGAGCTTGTCGCCGAGGCCCATGGTCCAGGCAGCGGCGATGCCACCGCCGCCAAGGATGAAGAAGACGAAGCAACCGGCCGCTGCGAACAATGGAGCCTTGCTCTTCTTCGCCGGGGCAGGCTCGTCGACGATGGGGTCCTTGACGACGTCGAGGTAGGGGCCGTCGTCTTGGGGGGCCACAGCAGAGTCGGGCTCGACCACGGCCTCCACGGGCGCGATGGGGGCCACCGAGGGCTCGGTCTTCTCAGACTCCGCCTCGGCGGCAGCGAGCTCGATGGCGTAGCGGCTGTCGGCGCTCTGAGGCACCACATCATCGAGCGATGGCGGCTCTGGGGCAGCCGCCGTGGGCTCCTGGACGGGCAGAACAGGCGCCGGGGGACTGGCGGGGGCCGCCGGCTTCGCCACAGGCTCCACCGGCGCGGGCGTGCTCGCGGCGGCCACGGGCAGAGTGGGCGGCGGGGGCGACACGCTCGGTGCTGGAGACGCTCCGTGTGGAGCGCCGAGCGCAGCATCGGTGGGACCATAGACGGGAATCCCCCCCGTGTCGGGCTGACCGGGCGACAGCTGAGCGGGCACCGCGGCCTGGGGAATCCCACCGACCATCTCGGTGACCTCCTCCTCGCCGTCCTCCTCGAAGGGGACGATGGTGTCGCTGCTGCGCGGCGGGGGAATGGAGGGCGGGGCAGCCACCTCGGGCGCGGCCTCCACCTTGGCCTGCGACCGCCGGGCGAGCTGGGCGCGGTGCTGGGGCGGCACGACGACTGGCACGGTCTTGTCGTCGTCTTCGTCGGGCGCTTCGGCTGTGTGCGCCGGAACGACCGGGGCCGGAACGACAGGAGCGGGGAGGACCGGCTCCAGCGGACGCGCCGAGACGCCGGGAGGCGCCGGCAGAGGCGGGATGGGACCCGACGCTTCGGGCGCCTTGGGGTCGTAGTAGCCGCCATGTCCGCCGGGCCGGACGGTGGGGACCTCGACCGCGCGCATGGGGTCGGCCACCTCGGTGGGGCTGTCGGCGGGCGCCTCGGCGGGCTGGCTGCGGGCCGGCGGCTCGGGCTTGGGCGACAGGGGCGACCGGATGAGCTGGGCGAAGGGGTCGGCGGGGTCGGGAAGGTCGGGGGGCGGTGCGCCCCGCTTGCCGGGTCTCGCGTTCACCGCCCGACGGGCTTCTTCGGCATTGTCGGGGCGGGGCACCCGGACCGGACCGGTGAGGCCTCCCACCGCGGTCGGGCCGTCATCCCAGGCGTCGGCGGGGTCGGGCTCGATCTCGGCACGGGCCCGAAGCTGGGCGGGCGCACCCGTGGGCGGGCTGGGAACGAAGGCGCCGGTGTCCTCCATCTCCGCGAGCGCACCCTGCCGCAGCACGTCTGCCGCTCCCACCGTCGGGGCGCTCGGCTGTCCCGTCGCGCCGCCGAACACCTTGGCGTCTTCCACCATGATCTGGTCGGTGAGCGGATTGTCGATCTTCGGGGCGTCCTGCGCGGCCTTGACGAGTGGCGGCAGGAAGGACTCGGCCCACGACGACAGATCGTCGCCGTCGACCTTTCGGGCCAGTGCGCGGGCCCTCTGGTGGAACTCGGCAGCGGTCGGACGGTCTTCGTGGTTGAATGCCAGGCCGTCGGCGATGAGGGCCTCCAGGTCGGAGGCCACCGTGCCCGAGGCCGCCAGCCCGCCCCGCAGAAAGCTCAGGCGGTCGGTGACATAGGCGGCATGTCTGGCGGGACGTCCGCGGGCCTTGCCGAACTTCTCCAGGGCCAGCACCTCGAAGAGGGTGGCGGCGAGTGAGTACACGTCGCTCGCGGGCGTCTCGGGCTCGAAGAACAGGCGCTCGGGGGCCATGTAGTCGACCGAGCCGAACTGCAGCTCCTGGGTGTGGCTCTCGCGGTTTTCGATCTCGGACCGTGCGACCCCGAAGTCGAGGACCTTCACCATGCCGGTGTCGTCGACCATGATGTTCGACGGCTTGATGTCGCGGTGGATGACCCGCAGCGGCTTGTCGCCCGGGATGGGAGGCCGGTTGTAGGCGGCATCGAGGGCGCTTGCCGAGGCCGACACGATGTCGAGGCCGGCCCGCACCGGAAGACGAAGGCCCTTGGCCGCCAGCTCCTGGACCACCGTGCGAAGGTCGACGGCCTCCAGATACTCCATGATGACCGCAGCGCGGCTGTCGATGCTGGTGAGGTCGATGACGTCGACGATGTTGCGGTGTCGCAGCAGGCCCAGCAGGCGGGCCTCGTCGCGCATTCGTCGGGCAACCTCCTCACTGTCCGACCATTGCGACTTGAGCAGCTTCACAGCCACCAGCCGCGAGAAGCCGTCGGCGTGCATCACCTTCGTGAGGAAGACGCTGCCGAAGCCACCCGAGGCGATCTCGCGGATGAAGTGGAACCGGCGGAGATGTTCACGGCTGGGCACGGGGCGCACACCTGTCGGGTCGGGGATGGCCCATCGGGGCCGGTGGGTGTTCTCGCACGCTACGGCCCCGACAAGCGGGCCGCGGAAGTTAGCACGGTGAGAGCGCAGACACCGATATCGCCGCGCTCACATCGCCCGCATCGGAGCGGTCGAGGCAAAGCGTCTCGGGACAGCCGGCAGCGATATGCGCCGCCAGCTCGACGGGCACCGTGGCTGCGCCCAGATCGCCCATGGCAGCGCGAATCTCGTCGCCCAAGCCCGAAGACGGCGTGGGGGTGGGCTTGCCGTCCAGGTCGACCACGGCCAACACGGGGCGCCCAGCTGCCCGCGCACCCGCCAAGGGCTCCAGCAGGAGCACCGCTGCGGCTTCACCAGGTGGCCCCTCCGCGCCCAGACGCAGCCGGTCCCGCGCACTGCCAAGGTCGACGAGGCTGTCTGCGCCGCCCACGAGCGCCGCCGGACAGCGTCCCTCCGCGACCGCGCGGATGCCAGCGACGACCGCCCGCTGCCCCGCCCCCACTTCGCCCGCCCACGCGCCGTTTTCGCCCATCACATCCAGGTGGATCGACACATGGGCGAGCGCCATATTGGGCAGGGTCTTGAGCGGCAGCAAGGGCGGATAGCGGTCGCGGCCGGGCCCTGCGAGTCGCACGGGATCGAGCCGGCCTTCGTGGCAGGCCGCCGCGAGCGCAGCCTCACTCTCCCCATCATCGGGGGGCTCACGGCCCACCCCGAGGAACACCCCGAGCTCTCGCCGGTCGCCGGTGAAGCCGTCGAGAGCGGGTCCGGCGGCGGCAAGCGCGAGCTCGGACGCACGGGCCATCAGCTTGCGGTCCTTGCGTCTCTTGAGCCAGGCACGCACCGGCACCTTGGCCACCTTGCCCGCGCGGTCGTCCTCCAGCACTGCGAGGGCCGGGTTCTGGGACAGCCCGCTCCGTCCGGCAGCCAGCGCATCGGCCAGGTCCTCCGGCGTGAGCCCCAGCGGACACACCACCCCGAGTCCCGTGACCGCCACCCGCACCGTCACGCCCGTGCCGACACCACGAGGGTGCCGTTGGAGCCGCCAAAGCCGAATGCATTGGTCATTGCCCGCCGGACCAACTGGCGCTCTGCGACCTTGGGCACATGGGCGAGGTTGCACTCGGGGTCGGGCCGGTCGAGGTTCGCGGTCGGTGGCAGCACGCCGTCACGACAGGCCAGCAGGCTGTAGATGGCCTCCACAGCACCACAAGCGGCCACCAGGTGTCCGGTCATGCTCTTCGTGCTGGAGACCCGCACCACATTGCCGTGCGCACCGAAGGCCCGGTGGATTCCGCGGGTCTCGCTGGCGTCGTTCATCATCGTGCTGGTGCCGTGCGCATTGATGTAGTCGACGTCTTCGGGGTTCAAGCTCGCATCGGCCAGTGCCGCGGCCATGCTCTGGGCGGCCCCACGGCCATCGGGCGGGGAGTCGGTGATTCGGTAGGCGTTGCAGGAGCAGCCGAAGCCCTCCACCTCGCCCAACACGGTGGCCCCACGGGCACGCGCGGAGGCCATGGTCTCCAGCACCAGCATGCCGGCGCCTTCGCCCAGCACGAAGCCATCGCGGTCGGCGTCGAAGGGACGGCTCGCCGCCTGGGGGTCGGCGTTGCGGGTGGACAGGGCACCGAGCAGCGAAAAGCCCGTGACCATGATTGGATCGACGAGGACATCCACACCGCCCACGATCATGGCGTCGAGGCCACCGCGACGAAGCCGCAGCACCCCTTCGCCCACCGCCTGCGACGAGCTGGTACAGGCTGTGGACACCGTGCTCCGGGGACCCGTCGCGCCGGCCAGGGCGGCCAGCAGGCGGGTGGGGGCATCGGGCCGCATGCGGGCCAGTGTGCCGGCATCCGGGGGTTCGTTGTCGGCCATGCGCCGTGCCACATCGGCCAGCGAGGGACGGGCGGCCTCGCTGCCGAGGCACACCCCCGCGCGGTCTCCCAGGCGTGGCAGACCCGCCATCGACAGCGCTTCTCGCGCGGCGGCCACGGCGAGGCGCCCCTTCAGATCCGCGGCGAGGTGGGCCACCTCATCGGGCACCGGCCAGCCCCGGTCATCGACCGGGTCGAGCTCGGGCACCTGGGCGCCGAAGCGAACCGGAAAGCCGGTGGGGTCGAAGCGGGTGATGCCTGAGATGGCCGAGCGGCCCTCGATCACGCCCGCCCAGGCGGCGTCGAGCCCGATGCCATGGGGCGTGACCGCGCCCATTCCCGTGACGACCACCCGGGGGCGACCGAATCTATCGAGGTCGATGTCGTTCAAAGCAGCCTCACATCCATTCGCAGCCGTCCGGGTCCTCGCTCAGTCCAAGCGGGCCCCCACTCAGAAGTCGCCGGGGTAGCCGGGCCAGAGCCGCTTGAGCTCGGCGCGCTCCACCTCTTCCACACGGGCCGCCTCGGCGGGGTCGTCGAAGGCCACGGCGTTGAACACGAACACCTGCTCGGCCCGTGCGCGCCACTTGCCGTCGACCAGCGCGCGGACCTTGCAGCGGGCGCTCTCGTCGCGCAGCTCATCGAGGGTGACCTCGAGGGTGACCTGCTCGCCCGGCGGGATGAAGCGCCGAAACTTGACGCGGTCCATCATGCTCAGGATGGGGAATGGCCAGTCGCCGCGGTTCTTGCGCACGGTGTAGCCAATCAGCTTGCCGGCCACCTGGGCGAGGGACTCGAGGGTGAGCACCCCGGGCACCACCGGAAAGCCCGGGAAGTGATCGAGAAACAGCGGGAGCTCGGGGTCCCAGGTGCGGACGGCGACCGCCCGCTCTCCTTGCACCAGCTCGTCGATTCGGTCCACCAGACCCCAGCGCACGCGTCCTCCGTCGCTGCCGACGCGGATGGAGGAAAGAGGCCTCTTCCGGGGCGGAGCGGTCCGCACGTAGCCGGTCGGCCCCGGCAGCTTCAACCGACGACCCATCCGGGCCACAAACTGCTGACTTCGCGGGGACTGCCGCGCCTACTCCAGCACCGCCTCGATGCACTGCACACCGACCAGCTCCCGCTCGCCCCCACAGGTGCGGTAGCGGTACATCTGGAAGTGGTGGTTGCCGGAATAGGGGGCGTACCAGGCCGGCACCACCCACGCGCGCCTGCCGTCGGTGACCTCGCCTGCGGCGACCGCGGTCATCTTGGCGCCGTCCTTGCCCTCTGCGGGGCGGTCGTCGAAGTAGAGGTCCATGTCGAAGGTGCAGGCGGCATCCCCGTCCGCCGCAGCATCGGTGTGAACGCCCACGGGAATGGCCTCACCGAGGGCATGTCCGGGGAATGGCCCCCCCTCTTCGGCGACCTGCTTGTCGGCCGCTGCCGCACTCCTGGCCGCGTCGCCCAGGAACAGGGGACCGTCGCAGGGACGGAAGGTGAAGGGCTGGCCGTCGGGAAAGGGCACGAACTCCTTGAACTTGCCCTTGGCCTTCTCGGACTCCTTGCCGCCTTTCATCTCTACGGCGACCTCGGTCACCCGCAGGGCACCCGCCTCGGGACGGGGCACCACGAACAAGCGGGCGCGCGAACGGTTGCCCGCCTTCCACTTGTCCTCGTCGGCCGCGGACAGCACCTCGGTGAAGCGCCAGTCCGACGCCCGCAGCTCGCCGGCCATCCGCCGCTTGGTGAAGCCGCCATTCGTGTACCAGAGCTCGGTCTTGTCCCCCTCCCGATGCCACTCGAAGCGAAATTTCTGGTTGGCCCGCTGGTCGTAGAGGATCCAGCGTCCGTCGAGCTTGTCGAGCTGGAAGCGCGGATCTCCCGAGGGCGCCTCGGCGGCCGGCTCCCCCCCCGCATCCTCGTCGCCACAGCCCGTTGTGATGGCCAGGGCCGCGGCCCCAGTCCACAGCACGACCCGACCCAGATTCCCGAACACCCGCATGACGGCCTCCAAAGGCAGACCTCGGGTGTACTGCAGGCTCCTGGGCGAGGTCAACCGGGGCGCTGCCTGCCGGAATCCGCCTGGCCAGCGAAGGATCGTGGAGCGGGGTATCGTCCAGCCCCGGAGCCCCGCATGCCCACCACCAACACCTTTGGCGTCGGCGTCCGACACGCGGTCACCCGCGCCCTGGCCACCCACAACCTCGCGCCTGCAGAGGCCACCTTTCGGGTGGAGTCCTCGCGGGCGACGGTCGACGGTCGCGGTCGGGTGCTGCGCGCCGAGGCCACCGTCCGCATGACGCGCCCACTTCCCATCGGCGAGCGCTCCCCGCGAGAGCTGCAGGGCATGGTCAACCCCGACGGCAAGCACCCACTGATGGTCCGCATCCCCGGTGAGCGGCCGTTCTGGATCGACATCGTGCCGGTCACCTGGGATCGCTGGTGTCGACGCCGCGAGGTCACGGTGCCCCCTGGAATCGACCTCATGAGCCCGCGGGTGGGCATCGACTTCGACGACGCTGTCGAGTTCGCCCGGGAGCTCGGCAAGCGCCTCCCCACGACCGCGGAGCTGCGGTCCGCCTGGGGGACGTCGCGGTGGCCCTGGGGAGCGGATGCCGACGCCACCCTCGGCCGTGCCAGGCCCCACCGCTGGGGAGAGCTGCCTGAGGTCGGACTCCATCCCCCCAACCCCTTCGGTGTGTGGGACCTCGGCGCGTGGGTGTGGCAGTGGACCGCCGAAGGCACCCTGTTCGGGGGCGCTCCCGACGGCGCGACCGAGGCCTTCCGCGACGACCTGCGGCCAGTGGCCCTCCGCCTGGCTTCCGACGGATAGCGGATGGCGGCACCGGCAGGGGCTTGGCGCTATACTCCCGGCCGATGACGCTGCGCGGTCGACGCGGGCGTCTTCTGTCTTCGGCCGAACGAGGGTGCCATGGACCGCCGCCTCATCTTCTGCATCCTGCCAGGCTGCTTTCAGCCCTACCAGGATCTGCCGGTCCTCGACTTCTCGGAGATGAGCTTCGACCGCCCGGGCCTCGAAGCCTCCTCGGCCGTGGTGCGCGCCTTCGACCTCGCCGAGCACACCTGCCCCGACGGGGAGCCCGCCCGCCTCTACGCGGTCTACGCCGAAGGTGCCGCACCGGGCGCGCCGGTGGCCTTGATGCTGCACTCGGGCGCCTTCGACTACATCGTGTCCAGCGAGGATGGCCAGCCGCCCCTCGAAGGCCGCCACTACCGCACCGAGTCCCGCCTGGAGCGCCCCTGGGCCCTCGCCAAGGTGTGGGAGACGCTCGGCATGCTGCCCACTCCGGTCGAGGCAGGAGAGGACAACCGTGGCAGCCTCGCCGTGGCCATGGTGAACGACGGCTGGGTGCAGCTCTACCCGGCAAACTGCTGGGGCGACCTCTGGCACCACGACCTGGCGACCAACCCCAACGACAGCGCCACGGAAGGCTTCGAGCGCGACGGTCTCGGCCTGGCCATGACCGCTGCCCGCATCGTCACCGAGCCCGGCTTCGCAGGCACCATCGGCGTCGACATCCCAGTCGAGATCGACCCCACCCAGTTCTTCGTCGTGGGCCTCGGCGATGGCGGCCGGGGCGTGGCCGAGCTGCTGGCGCGTCCCGAGCTGGCGGGCACCACCGTTGCCGGTGTCTTCCTCGACAGCAGCCCCGACCTCGCGAGCGCCTACGTCGACGACCCCGCGAGCTGGTACGACGAGCTGGTCGGCATGGAGCTGCTCTACGGCGAGACCTTCACCGCCGACCCCGACGCCATCAGCGTGCACCGCCTGCTGACCGACGGCCGCCTCACCGCGCCGGTCGGGCTCGTCTGGTCGCCGCTCGACCACGCGGTCCCCCCCGCGTCCACCGCCCCCCTGGCCGACGCACTGCTCACCGCTGGCGCCCCGCACCTCGTGGTCGAGAACCAAGGAGCCGGGCATGTCTTCGCCAACTCCGACGACATCCTCGCCGAGGCGATGGTCGGCTGGCTGACCACCGGTGAGTTCGAGGCCGGCGCCGAGTGAACGCCTCCTGGCTTCGATGAGACGCCGCACCGATCGTCGCAGCGGCGGGGTCCTCCAAGCGGTCGGCACCTTTGTCGCCTTCGTGCTGTTCGGCGTGCTCGTCGTCGGAGAGGTCTTCCAGGGCGTGATGCTCGGTGGCACCGCATTCGTCGTCTTTCGTGCCGGCGTCGTGCGCGGCTGGTTGCTGCGAGACCACCGACGGGGGCTGCTCCTCGCCGAGCAGGGGGACCACGACAAGGCCCTGTCCGCCTTCCAGAAGAGTGAGGCGGCCTGGAACGCACGTCCGTGGTTGGACCGCTGGCGGGGTCCGCTGCTGGCGAGCGCCGGGCGCTGGGGCTTCGCAGACCAGGCCCGCTACAACCAGGCCCTCTGCCTGCACACCCTCGGGCGCACCCCCGAAGCCGCGGCCGTCCTCCAGGATCTCCTCGACCGCTGCCCCGACATGTCGATGGCGCGCGCCCTCAGCGAGCACATCGAGGCCACCGTCCCCACCCAGGGCAGCTGGGACGACCTGCTCTGAGCCCTCTCAGGCCACCGCGGGCGTGGCGAGGAAGGGGGCGAGTGCCTCCGCGAGCATCTCCATGCGCACGGGCTTGCCGAGGAAGCCGTCCATTCCGGCAGCGAAGCACTGCTGCCTGCGTTCGTCCACGAGGTCGGCGGTGAGGGCGATGATGGGCACCTCCAGCCCGAGCTCCCGGATGCGCCGGGTGGCCTCGAAACCGTCCATCACGGGCATCTGGCAGTCCATCAGCACCAGATCGAAGTCCGCCGCGACCTCGACTGCCTGCCGTCCATCCGACACCACCGAGACCTCGAGACCGAGCCGCTGCAGAAAGGAGCGCCCGACGGTCTGGTTCACAGGGTTGTCCTCCACCAGGAGCACACGGCCCACCAAGGCCTCAGGGGTGCGCGTGGGCTCCTGCACCGGGGCGCGGGCCGGCACCTCACGCACCTGCACGGGCAGGGTCACCGTGAAGCGACTCCCCTCCCCGACCTTGCTTCGGACCGTGATGTCCCCGTCCATCAAGCGGGCGAGCTGACGCGAGATGGACAGTCCGAGGCCGGTCCCGCCAAACCTGCGGGTGGTGGAGCTGTCCGCCTGGGTGAAGCTGCGAAAGAGCTGACCCACCCGGTCGGAAGGGATGCCGATGCCCGTGTCGGCGACCTCGATGGACAGCTCGAAGCGGTCGTCACCGAGGCCACAACCACCGGCTGTGAGCCGCACCCGGCCCTCTGGTGTGAACTTGATGGCGTTGGACAACAGGTTGAGAACGATCTGGCGGGTGCGGTGGGCATCGCCTCGCACACGCTCCGGAAGCGCGTCGGACAGGTCGATCTCGAAGTCGAGGCCACGCTGGGTGGCGGTCTGTTGCATCAGCGCCCCCACCGTCGACAGCATCTGCGCCGGCGCGTAGTCGATGGGGTCGATGGACAGCTTGCCGGCCTCGAGCTTGGAGAAGTCGAGGATGTCGTTGATGACGTGAATGAGGGCCCGACCGGACTCCTGGACGGTCCCCAGGCGTGCCCGCTGCTCGTCGGTCAGCTCGGAGTCGAGGAGGAGGTCCACCAGCCCGAGCACACCGGCCATCGGCGTGCGAATCTCGTGGCTCATGTTGGCAAGGAACAGGCTCTTGGCCTCGGTCGCCCGCTGGGCCTGGTCGGCCGCCTCCCTCAACGCCGCGGTCTGCCGCGACACCTGGGCCTCCAGGCGCTCATTGTAGCCCTTCAGCTCGGCTTCCTGGGACTGCAGAGAGGCCGACATGCGGGCCAGGGACCGCTGGAGCAGGCGCGCTTCATTGCGGGAGTCGTAGGGGACGGAGTGGTGAAAGTGCGCTCCTGCGGCGCCCCAATCGCCGGCGGACAGGTGGTCGGCGGCCTTGGCCATGTCCCGCAGCGGGGCGGACAGGGCCCGGGACACCCGCACGGCAAGCACCAGACAGCCCAGCAGGGCGGCCAGCAACACGCCGGCGCTGGCGAGGCGGTTCGCGCGGTTCTGGGCGTGCAGTCGAGAAATGTCGAGGCCCAGCCGAAGCACGGCCTGTCGACCGTCCCGGGCCTGGAGGGGCAGGCGGACATGGATGGTGTCCCCCTGCACCAAGCTCGGCTCCTGGCCCGACCGCGGCAGTCCCGTCAACACAGGCAGCTCCGCGTCGTCGAGCGATGCCACGGTGCGGCCGTCCTCCGCGACAATGCCCACATAGCGGACGTCTTCGTGCTTCTTCAGGCTCCCCAGGCTCTCGACCATGAAGCGGGCGTCGTCGAACTCATACGCGGGCTCCACCGCCTCGTGGGCGATCTGCGCCATGAGGACCGCCGCCTCCTTCGCGTAGCCGAGGTTGCGCTCCGCCACCTGCGCCGGGAAGTACCAGAGCACAAAGCCCGACAGTCCCAGCGCCAAGGCGAACATGGCGGCGCTGATCTCCTGTTGGATGGAGAATCGGTCCCGCAGGCTCCGGGACATCGTCCTCAAAACGACGCCCCAAGCCAGAGGAGCATGCCGCGGGCAACCAGCTCACCGTCGAGGTCGGCCGCCTGCTCGTACTCCAGCACCGTGCGCACCGAGTCCGCCGGGACCCAGCTCAGGTTTGCGGTGTGGGCGACGGCATCGGCAAAGTCGGAGACGTACTGGGAGCTGCCAAAGCCGAGGCGGTAGCCCAGCGTGACGGGGTCGTAGAAGTGCAGAGTGTAGGTGCACAGCGCGTAGTGGGTGCTGTGGACATCCGGCGTGTAGGCGTGGAAGCGCGCGGACTCGGCCCGAAGGTGCAGGTTGGCCGGCAACACCAGATCGACGTAGCCCGCGAAGGAGTGCTGACCGGCGCCCGAGACACCGAGGTCGCCCCGGCGGAAGAAGGACGCCCCCACGCGGTGGACCGACGACAACGTGAGGGCAAGGTCGCCCGCCGCCCCGGTGAGGCCATCGACGGGGTCGCCTGTGCCGGACTCCTCCATGCCGTTGTGAACGACTGCGGTCATCGCCAGCTCGTGGTTGCCGAGGGGCAGCTCGGCGTGGGCCTCCACCCCGACGATGTGGTGCTGCACGTCAGCCATCCCTTCGATGGCCGGCTTGGACACCATGGGCGTGAGCAGCGCCCAGTGAGTGGGCACCCGGATGCCGAAAGGCGTGTTGACCTTGCCGAAGCGCAGGCGTCCCAGGTCCGACGCCACCTCGATGTAGACCCGGTCGGCCGCGATCTCGCCATGGGTCTGCCCCGCCTTGACGGACGGCAGGTGCTCCAGCTCCACCTCGGTGAACAGCGACCAGGCCGAGTTCACGCGGGCGTCGGCGAGCAGGTAGAGGTGGCCCTGGTCGAAGTGCAGGGGCTCCTCCGGAAGCTCACTGCGCCGGAGGTAGACGTCGCCCCAGCCCATGAAGGTGACGTCGCCGGCCTGCGCGGGGGTGGCTGCGAGCCAGGCCACGATGGGCGCGAGGAACAGACCGGTCATCGTTCCTCTCCCAGTCGCACGAGCCCCACCTCGTCGCCGGCCGCATACACGCGATCGGCCTGCGTGGGCGACACCGGCGCGATGGCTCCCACCGTGGCGGCAGCCAGCTCGAGGGCATGCTTGACATCGCGGGCCTGCAGGGGCTTGTGGATGTCTCCCCGAAGGGCCTTCTCCATCAGGCCGCGCCGATACAGGCGCTCCGACACCCGCAGCTCGTCGCACAGCCACTGCATCTCCGGCGAGCCCGGCGGTGGCAGCACCAGCACCACCCGTTCCCCGTCGGCCCATCGCTCCTGGGTGCCCAAGAAGACACGTCGGAATTCGCGTCCCGTGAGAACGTCCACCTTCACAGCATCGTGAACGACTGCGACTGGAGGGGGACCACCGTCTCCCGTGCCATCGCCCGCCGCCAGCAGCAGCGACAGCGCGCAGACCCGGAACAGCATCAACACCGACATGACCACACAAAAGACAGGGGTGGAGGGACAAGTCAGCCGCCCTATCGACAGTCTCCCACCAAAAATGAACGCAACCCGCTTCCACCCGGCTGACAGGGCACAGCTTCCCGTCCGAAGGCTGTGTCGGATAGTCGGTGGCGTGAGGAGGTCCCATGCACCACCGCTGGCTTTTCGCGCTCGCCTGCACCCTGTGGATGTCCACTGGCCACGCCGCCAGCCACACCGAGCTCAAGCGAGCCAACGAGGCGCAGGCCAACGGCGCGGTCGGGTCGGCGGTGGCCAACACACCGGGCTTTGGGGTCAAGGGCAGCCGGGTGCACGTCGGGGACTGGACCGTGGCCTTTCCCGCCGAGAGCTTCGACGCCGCCATCTACCGCGACCGGGGCGACCTCGCGGTGGAGGTCATCGCGGGCTCGGTGGGCTGGTTCCACATGCGCGTCGGAGGCAAGGAGTGCACCCGCTACACCTCGGGCGACTGCGACCTGGCCGGCGCCTCCACCTTCTACAACCGGCCCTTCGAGACGGCGGACCGCGGCGTCGCCGTGTCCACGCCGATGCAGTTCACCCTGGCCGACCCCGCCTTCGACGACCAGCGCAGTACCATCTTCGTCGACCCCTCCAGCATCCGGGTGCGGCTCGACGACGGCGGGGAGCTCCTCTTCGAGCCCGGCGCGCGCTACTTCACCTATGTCAGCGCGGAAGGGGCGCAGACTCGGATTCCGTAGGCTCCGACAGGTCGACTTCGACGGCCTGCCCCACGCACACGCCCGTCTCGTCGATGACCGCCCGCACGGCAAGCACCTCCACCCCCGCCGCTGCCGCCGTCCGCAAGGCCGCCCCGTAGTCGGGGTCCACATGGTCGGCCGGGCGCACCACATCGATATCAGAGCGGGACACCAGGTAGAGCAGCACCGCCCGCTGCCCGCCTTGCACCACGCGCTGGAGGGCCCCGAGGTGCTTCCGGCCGCGCACAGACACCGCATCCGGGAAGGCACCATCGCGTCCGCCCAGCCACAGCGTGACGTTCTTGACCTCCACATAGCAGTCCCCCCGCTCGGCATGGCCGGGGGGCGGACCATCGAGAACAATGTCGCACCGACTGTTCTCGTCGTACTTCACCTCGGTCCGCAGGCCTGCGTAGCCGGTGAGTCCCGCGATGCGTCCCTGCTGAATTCCCTCGGCGACCACCTTGTTGGGACGGGCCGTGTTCACCAGAATGGGGACGGTGCCGTCCTCCCCACCGAGGGCCACCTCCCAGGTCCACTTGAGCTTCCGCTTCGGGTTGTTCGCGGGGGACAGCCACACCTCACCGCCCGGCACCAGGCAGGCGGTCATCCGGCCGCTGTTGGGACAGTGGGCGACGACCTCCGTGCCATCCCGAAGGCGCACATCTGCGAGAAAGCGCTTCCTGCGTCCAATCAGGGTGGCGGGGACGAGCGGGGTCTCGAACTGCATGGCGTTCTCCAGCGGGCCAGCGGTGGTCGGACGCGACGGCTATCGTCTGGGGCAGGCTGGAGTCGCCCGTCCGCTTCGGTGTAGTGTCCCCCCCGGAGGCCCGTGCATGCCCGGCAGTCCGCCCGAAGTCACCACACAATCCCGTCGCCGCTTTCGCATCCTCGAGACCCTCGGAAAGGGGGGCTTCGGCACTGTGTACCGCGCCGAGATGACCGACTCCGGCGGCTTCTCGAAGCAGGTCGCGCTCAAGATCATGACCTACGACGGCGACGCCTCCGAGGACATCGCCCGGCGAATGCGCGACGAGGCCCGCATCCTCGGACTCATCCGTCACCGCGCAGTCGTGGGCGTCAACAGCCTCGTGCCGCTGGCCGACGGCTGGGGCGTGGTGATGGAATACATCGCCGGAATCGACCTCAGCACGGCCATCAAGAAGCAGCGCCCTCCCCCCGGCGCCTGCCTGGAGGTCATCGAGGAGGTCGCCGCGGCCCTCGACGCCGCCTACTCGCGCACCACCGCCGAGGACGGCACCCCCCTCAAGCTCATCCACCGTGACATCAAGCCCTCCAACATCCGGGTCACCCGCCAGGGCGAGGTGAAGCTTCTCGACTTCGGGGTGGCATCGGCGGAGTTCGAGCAGCGGGAGTCCACCGACACCTCCGGCTTCGTGATGGGCAGCACCCGCTACATGGCGCCCGAGCGGCGGTCGGGCCAGGAGAGCCACAAGGCCGACGTCTACGCCCTGGGAATCGTGCTGGCCAACAGCCTGTCCGGCAAGCGCTTCGCCGAGCCCCCGCGCGACGAGACGAAGCACAGCCGCTACCTCGGCACCATCCTCGAGACCGTGCGCCGGGCCCTCGAGGCCCACGACGACATGCAGGTGCGGGCCGCCGCCCCCGCGGTGCGCATGCTGTTGCTGGAGATGCTGGCCTTCCACCCCGACGACCGCCCCCGCGCTGGCTCGGTGGAGAAGCGCTGCCGCAAGATTCGCAAGCACATGCCCGCCCCGTGGCTGCGGGACTGGGCCGATGCCACCGTGCCGCGCCTTCGGCAGTTCGAGCAGCTGCCCGACACCGAGCGAGAGGGCGAGACCGGTCGCGTGTTCGAGGAGATGGCCAGCGGGGTCGTGTCCACGGTGCAGCCCGCCGACCCACGGCCCAAGGTCGACACCGCGCGCCTCAAGCGGCTGGGCAGCTACGTGTTGGCCATGGCAGCCTCGGGCCTCGTGGGCTTCATCCTCGGTCGCGTGACGTGAGCGAAGGCATCGTCGTCGGCGCGGTGGCGGGCATGGGTGCGCTGGGAGCACTGGCTCGCTGGGGACTCGGAAAGCTCGTCAACCAGGCCATTCCCGGCGCCCTTCCCTTCGGCACGCTGGCGGCCAATGCGTTGGGCTGTCTCCTGTTGGGGGTCGTGACCGGCCTGTCCACCGCGCTGCTGCCTGCCCACCTCCGGGTGCCCGTCGCCACCGGCTTTCTCGGCAGCTTCACCACCTTCTCCACCTTCAGCGTGGAGTCGGTGAAGCTCGCGGAGCAGGGCAACCTCGGCCTGGCAGCAGCCAATGTGTTCGGCTCGCTGTTCGTCGGGCTGCTGTTCGCGGCCATCGGGCTCAGCCTCGGGCGCGCCGTCTCCTGAGGGTTCCGGCCACAAAGCGCCAGGGGCGGTCGCGGTCGGCGGGCTCGGCGTAGTCGATGCCGATGCGCGGTGTCGTGTAGAAGCGCTCCACCGGCTTGCCTTCGAGCACGGCCATGCCATCGAGGGGACGCGCGGTCGCCAGGGGCCGGCCCGACCAGCTCACGTCGAGTCCAAGCGCCTGTCCCACCTTGCCGGGTCCCCCGAGGTCGCGTGGACCACCGCGGCGGGCATGGACGAGGGCGTGTCCTGCCGTCACGGTGCAGCCCCGAATGAGCACACAGCCAGCCGTCCCTTCGGCCTCGGTCACGAGGTTGAGCAGGTGGTGGATGCCGTAGCAAAGGTAGACATAGAGGTGACCGGGCGGACCGAACATGGGGGCCGTGCGCACGGTGCGGCCCTTGTGGGCGTGGCAGGCGGTGTCGTCGAAGCGGTAGGCCTCGGTCTCGGTGATCTGGAGGACGACGCCGTCGGGCATGGCGAGCCGGCGGCCGAGCAGGTCGCGGGCCACCTCCACGCTGCAGCGGTCGAAGTGGGCATGGGGCAGGACGGCGTCCACGTCGGCGCTCCAGAAAATGGGAGAAAGGTCGGTGCGGCCCTATCGAAGCCAGGCCGGATTGACGATCCCGCTCCAGAGTCCCACCCGAGCCGTGCGCTGACGCCCGCGCCGGGCTGTTGTACTGTCAGTCCGCCGACCCCGCGCCACCGGAGGCCCGATGCGCCCCAGCCCGCCCGCGCTCTGCACCCTGGCCGCTGGCCTGCTGGTGGGATGTGGGCGCACCCGCCCCGACGAGGTCAAGCGCATCGTGGTCGACGACACCGGGCCGCCGGCAATGCTGGGACATGCCCCGGAGCTGGTGGGCCTCCAGCTGTCATTCGAAGAGGTCAATGGCGACCTGATCCTGCAAGCACGCGCCCGTCTCGGCGACATCGACGACGACCTGGTGCCCGGCGGCACGGTCACCGGCTGGCTTCGCGATGCCGATGGCGCCGAACGCACCAGCCTCGACGCCATCCCCCTCGGCAGTCCCCCCACCGATCTGCCCGAGCCCACGCTGCTGGTCGTTCCTTTCAGCATCGCCCGCGACCCCGGCGACGCCTGGGAGGTGCAGCTCACCCTCACCGACCGCGCCGGCAACAGCTCCGAGCCCGGCAAGGCCGCGTGGATGCCCCCCGAAGACACGGGCAGCTTCGAGTAGACACCACCAGAATAGTGCGTGCTACGCCTTCTTGGGGTTGCCCAGGATCACGCCATACACCGGTGGCTCATCGACGCTGTCCACCCCGAGCACGTCGGCCACCTCATCGTCGAAGAAGCCTCCGAGGGCACAGGCACCCAGTCCGAGCGCGGTGGTGCGCAGCAGCAGCGTCTGGGCGGCGTGTCCGGCCTCCAGCAGCACGAACCGGTAGGCGCGGTGGCGGTACTTGTAGCGGCACCGTCCCATCACCCCCACAAACCACACCACGGCCGCCGCACCTTCCTGCATCTCGGGATTGAAGATGGCCTCGCCCAGGCGCAGGTCGTCTTCCGAATCGGTGACCTTGATGCGTGCCAGGGCGTTTTCACGGACCTGATAGTGGTAGATGCCCGGCACGAGCCCGTCCACCTGGCGCACCTGCACGTACAGCTCCAGGGTGTACAGAGCACCCGCCGAGGGACAGCTCCGGCGGCTCTCCAGGTGTCCGTCGTGCCGAGCGGGCCGGATGTGGCCATAGGTCATGCGGAGCAGGTCGCCGAGCTGAGACAGGGTGATGGGCCCCGAGAAGCGTCGGACGCTGCGCCGGTCGGACAGGATTGCGTCAAGCGCCTCGGCGGCAGAGGGGACTGTGGTTTCCGGCGGTGGACTCTCCGACCCCGCCCCTCTTCCCAGGGCCACCACGTCCGTGCCGCGGTGGGACCGCCAGCTCCGAACCAGGGTGGTCTGCAGCTCGGAGGTCTGGTTGATGAGCTGCACCCACCCCCCGAAGGCGCGGTCGCCCCGGTGCAGCTTGCTGTTCTCGTGGTACAGCTCGCCCAGATCAACGTCCATGCCGCGCATCATGGCCACACCACGGTCGTCGGCTGGCGAGTCGATGGTGGGCAGCTCGGCTTCGGAAGGGACGCACGGTCGGGTCATGTCGCGGCTCACTCGGCTCGGGTGGACCTGGCTCAAGGGAACGGATGGGGCGCGGTGTGAAGGTCCTGTGGACCCGTGGGGTCGGGACCCAGCCCCATGCGGCCCGGCAGGGTGTAGAGCCGGGGACATGCGAGTGGCACACAGTCCATCCCGGCGTGCAAGGGGATGAGCTCGGGGCAGAAGGTGCGAACCACGGCGATTCCAAGCGACTCCACATCGGCCGTGGTGACCTCGGCGGCCGTGGCCTCCACCCCCACATCGGCCAGTCGGGCCACCAGGTGGTCCACCGCCTCGCCGAAGTCGGCAAGCGCCGGCACCGGGTGATGGTCGAGCGCGCGGGTGGGCCGCTCCCCCTCCCACAGAAAGCGCGTGGCCTCCAGCTCTCGACCGCTCGCATGCCAGGCCACATGGTCTTCGAAGCTGTGCAGCCCACGGGCGCCCCGAGGAAAGGCCCGGGGCCGCTCGCGCAAAGACCGCACCCACAGGTAGCCGTGGGCCGCCTCCAACACCGCCTTGCCCACAGCCACCCGCATGTCGAGGTGGCAGGCCGCGCTGATGCTGTACAGCACGGGCGACTCGGCATGGTCGACGAGCGCGCAGATGGCCACGGGCACACCCACATCGGTCGTGGCGTCGAGCACATGGTAGCGGAGGCCCGGACGGTCGTAGATGCGTGCGAAGTCGGCGGCCCAGTCGGCGTCGGCGAGGTGGTCTACCCGGGGAAGGGCGAGTCGGTTGAGCCACGCATTCATGAATGCATCTCGCTCGATGGCCTCGCACAGCCCGAAGAAGGTGGCCTCGTGGACATTCGCAGCAGCCGCCACACCGGTGCTGTAGGTGCCGAAGACCTCCGACTCACCCGGAGCAGAGGGCCGATAGGGCAGGAACACCTGACTTGCGGGCAGCATCGTCGGGGCCCGGCGGGTGAGCGACCACACCTGCGCCCAGGCGAGACGGGTATCCGTCGAAAACGACGCGTAGCGGCCCGTTTTCGTCTGACCTGGCAGCAACAGTTGGAGCTGGTCCGGGTGGACGGGGCGCGGCAGGCTGGGGTCGTCCGCCAGCTCGGACCAGGTGCCCACCCGCAGGTCGCCACGGTCCCAGCAGGCGGTGCAATAGCGCTCCACGGCCTCGCCGACGGCCGCCACACGGGCGCCGAGGCGGGTGGGCGCCGCACCGCTGTTCTGCACGTTGGCGCGGTGCCCGAAGAAGGGACGGGTGTCGGCAGTGGTGCTGCCGTAGACGAACAAGTCGGGGCAGCCCGGCGCCACGGCGGTCTCGCGAAGGTCCTGCACGATGCCGGTGGAGCCATCGACGAGCTGCTGGAAGGCGGCCACGGTGGCCGGGGTGCGCTTCAGCGGCCTCACGGACTGCCCCAGGCGTCGATCCGGGGGCGCCGACGGTGCGCCGAGCCACAGCCCACACAGCGAGGAATACGCAGCACGGGGTGTCTTCGCACATCGGCACGACCGACATACTGCAGGGCAACCTGACCGAGGAGGTCGGGGGAACGACCGCCGGCCAGCACGGCGATGGCCTCGCTGCACAGCAGGCCAAGTCCGGCAGGGGTGGGTCCCACGCCCAGCGACAGCGCGGGCGGCCCTCCCCGCGGGTGGGAGGACAAGGCGGCTTCGAGCGCGATGCCTTCGAGGGGACGCTGCAGGTTGGACTGCAGTCGGTGGTCGAGGCAGCGCAGGCACGGCCCCCCTTGGGCAACGACCACGGGCCCGACGGCCACCTCCATGCCCACCTGTCGACGGGCCAGCAGGGGCACGCCGGCCTCGAGTGCGGCGTCGTTGAGGCGCCGGCGGGCAAGGGGTCGATGACCATCGGGCACATGCACCAGCAGGTCGGCCCGGGACAGCTCGTGGGCCACCGGGTCGCGGTCGGCATCGAAGAAGGCGAACGACACGCGGCTGCTGGGGTAGCGGCGGGCGAGGGCCTCGGCGGCCTCCTGGTGGAGTGGATGTCCGAGCGCATCGGGACCCAGCCACGGGAGCCGATGCAGGCCCACCGCGTCCACTCGACCCGCGCCCAGCAGCTTGAGGTGTCCGACGCCCGCTCTCACGAGGCCCAGCGCCGCTTCCGCCACGACGCTGCCATCGCCCACCAGCACGACCCTCGCCTGGGAGAGCCGCTCGGCCACTGCGGTCCCATCGCCGTAGAGCTCCAGGTGCTCGGCCTGGCTGACCGTCACATCGGGTGCCCGCGCGGGTCCATCCACGAGAACACCGCGTGCTGCAAGCAACTCGACGACACGCACCAAGAACGCACGCTGGGCAGGGGGCTGCTCGGCCACCCACTCCGCCACCACGATGCCCGAGCGCAGTGCCGAGATGAGGCGGTCGAAGGCAGCGCCGTCCCGCACGCCTTTCAGGCCCACGACGGTGTGGGCGGACTGGACCCGGCGCTCACCATCCCCGGCTGGGTAGACGACGAAGCGAGACGGCAGGTGGACCAGAGTCGTCATCAGCCGTCCCTCAGCGGAACACGACGGCGGCGATCTCTTCGGGACCGTAGGCGATCAGCTCCTCGGCGGAGAAGCTGCCGTCCTTGACATCGCCGGTCTCGCGGTCGACCCAGTGCACGTAGCACTGGCCGGCCTTCATCTCGCTGCTGTTGTCCACCTCGAGGGCGAGGGCGAACACCGAGCCGTCGTAGTCGGACACGGCGACCACGCCACGGAAGTAGGCGGCGGTGGCGCCCTGGTAGTTGCCGGGCATGGTGGGGTCGCCAGCGGGCATGCCGGCGAACTTGAACTTGTTGTCGCCGCTGCGTTCGTTGTCGCCGTCGTTGCTGGTGGAGCAGCAGAACGAGCAGCAGCAGCAGCAGCAGCAGCCGGTGAGGGCCACGGTCTGCCCACCGATGGCCAGCATCTTGCCGATGGAGTTGGACAGCGCACTGTTGCGCTCGGTGTCGACGGCCGACAGCTGCTCCGAGGAGAACTGCTCGGTGGCGAAGGCGTCGGTCCGGAACGACCGCAGGGCGTACTCGCCCACGATGCCGGGGGTGTCTCGGTAGTCGACCTCTTCGGGAAGCTCGGACACCTCGTTGGGCGTGGCCCGGGTGAACAGCAGGGCCCGCTCAGGCTCGGCGTAGATGCCATATTTGCCCGCCAACACCTCGAGCAGGATCTGGGCCTCGGTGCTGCCCTCCACCAGCGCGATGGCTTCCGCGTTGCCGCCATCCACCGGGTTGAAGAGGTCGTCCATCGTGGTGCCGGAGCCGCCGTCGTCGCCGGAGCCGCCGTCCTCACCCGAGCCGCCGTCCTCACCCGAGCCACCGTCCTCGCCCGAGCCGCCGTCCTCGCCAGATCCGCCATCCTCACCAGAGCCGCCGTCCCCTCCGCCTTCATCGCCGCTGCCACCACCGTCGCCGGAGTCCGAAGCACTGTCGAAGGCCTTGTCGGTGCAGGCCACTGCGAATGCGGCAAGGAGGCCGAGCTCCAGGAAGCTGCGCCGGGTGGGGGCCTCGACAGCCTCCGTCGCGGAAGGCTCGGTCGGAAGTTCGGGACGGTCGATGGTGGACATGGCGGTCTCCTCGTGTGCCAGACGCACGCGCACAACGCCCACGCACCGAGGGGTGCAGGGAAGGTTCGGGTGGTGCCGCGCGGCCGGTCCCACATTAGCGCTCGAATCCCACCTTGATGGCCAGGTCTAGGATCGGTGAAGGTGGGGGTTTCACGTATGCCTCGCGAGGTCGTCTTGGCTCGGAAGAAGAAGACTCCCAGCACCCCCGCAATCCGCGTCCTCAAGGCCGGTGGGATCCAACACACAGTGGCCACCTACGACTATGTGGAGCGCGGCGGGACGAGGGCCTCGTCGGCGGCACTGGGCGTGGACGAACACGTCGTGGTGAAGACCCTCGTGTTCGAGACAGACGCGAAGAAGCCGTTCATCATCTGCCAGCACGGCGACCTGTCGGTGAGCGCCAAGGCCCTGGCCCGAGTGCTGGGCGTGCGCTCCGTCGCACCTTGCGACCCCACGGTGGCCCAACGTCACACCGGCTACAAGGTGGGCGGCACCTCGCCCTTCGGCACCCGCAAGCCGCTGGACGTCTACGTGGAGTCGACCATCCTCGACCTTCCAGAGATCTACATCAATGGCGGCGCACGGGGCGTTCTGGTGAAGCTGGCGCCCCGGGTGCTCACCGACCTGCTCAACGCCACCCCGGTGCGTGCGGCCCGGTCCTGAGCGGTTCAGTAGCCTGGGTTGCGCAACACGAAGACCTCGCCATCTCCGGCTGCACCCAACACAAGATCGCGCAGCCCATCGCCATCCACGTCGCCGGCTTCCGCGTCCACCCCCACCGCGTCGCGGTCTTCGGCTCCATAGACCACGGCGTCGGCGTCGGCCGAGGACAGCGTGCCGGCCGCGGGTAGCGAAGCCCCTCCGAACAGGTAGGCCCCGCTCGCGTCGGTGGTGCCTTCGTGGGGGTCGTCTGCATTCTGCGCATACACGAGCAGGTCGCCCTGCCCGTCGCCGTCGAGGTCTCCGATGCGGCCGATGGCGTAGCCGAAGTAGTCACCCGCGAGGCGCCCCTGGACTTCGATGGGGGCGTCGGTGTCGTCAGCCGAGCCCACCCCCGTCGAGGCGCCGAACCACACGAAGACCGCGCCCGCGTTGCTGTCCACGCCGTCGTGGTAGTAGGCGCCCACCGCGAGATCATCGAGGCCATCGCCATTCACGTCGCCGAGCCCCTGAGCCGAGGCACCGAAGTAGGTGCTGGAGGTGTCCACCGCGGTGCCGCTGAGGATGACGTCGGCGTCCGCGAGCTCGGTCTGCAAGCCATGGGCCGTGACGGGACCCTGCACGAGGTAGGCCCGTCCGGTGCCCGAGCTGCCGCCGTCGTAGCCCCTGGCCCCGATGAGCAGGTCGCGCAGGCCGTCTCCGTCGAAGTCCCCTGCCCCCACCGCCGTGGTGCGGGTGCCCGCGTAGTCGTAGTTGGCCTCCCCGAGAAAGGAGACGTCCGCATCCTCGACCGACGCCTCCGACGCCAGGGAGGTGGCGCCAAAGTAGAGGTAGAGCTCTCCCTGGAAGCTGCCACCTCCGCGGTACTCGCCAACCGCAAGCTCGGGCCTGCCATCGCCATCGAGGTCGCCGACCACACCGAGACCATAGCCAAGGAGGTAGCCGGTGCCCCCGTCGCTGATGGTGACCGCCGCGACATTCGCCAGCCGCCCATCGGTCAGCGCGGTGGCGGAGCCATAGACGAGGTAGGCCACATCGGCGCCGGGATCGCCCACCAGCAAGTCGTCGTAGCCGTCTGCATCCACGTCGCCCGGGCTGACCACGGCATAGCCGGCGATGTGCGCGGTGGCCGTGCCCGCCAGCTCCACGCCGTCTTCCACGTCGGCGTCTGCGAGCGACACGCCGCCATAGTGCAGGTAGACCGCACCCGAGCCTGAAGCTCCGGTCGTGTCCGCCACGGGGGCCCCCAGAGCGATGTCGGCGACGCCGTCGCCGTCGAGGTCGGGCAGCGCCAATGCGAAGCCGGCCTGGCTGCCCGTGTCGGTGCTGGAGAGGGTGACGTCGGCGTCCTCCGAGGTGTAGGGCCCCTCCAGCACACAGCCCGCGCCGCCGCCATCGCAGTCCTCGTCGATGCCGTTGCCGCACACCTCCTCGGCCGAGGGATTCACGGCGGGGTCGACGTCGTCGCAGTCGTCGCCCAGGGCGGACAGCTCGGGGTGGGCCGCCACCGAGCACACCAGCACAGGCTGCGACGGGTCGCCGTGGCCGTCGCGGTCGCCGTCGACGTAGGCTTCCACGCCCCCCATGGAGGGGTCGACCGAGTCGTCGGCGTCGTCGACCAGGGCGTCGCAGTCGTTGTCCGCACCGTCACACACCTCGGCCGCACCCGGATGGACGTCGGGGTCGAGGTCGTCGCAGTCCGAGGCGTCCTCCACCCATCCGGGGGTGGGCGAACACACGCGGTTCTCCACCCGGGCCAGGCCATAGCCGTCGCCATCGAGGTCGATGTGGACCTGCATGGGGAGGCCCACACCCGCGTCGGTGTCGTCGCAGTCGAGGTCGAGGGGGACCCCGTCGTCATCCTCATCGACGTCGACGGCATCGGCCCCATCCGGACCATCCTGGCCGTCTGGGCCCGCAGTGCCCTCGTCTCCCGAGCTACCGCTCTTGCCGTCGGAGCCGTCGGAGCATCCGGCAATCAATAGGGCAGATAGACCCAGCACGCAGCATTTTCGGCGAAGCATCATGACCGTCCCAGCCTTCAGTAGCCCGTGCCGAGCCAGGCATAGACCCCACCCCGGAAGCTACCGGTGGCCGAGGAGCCCGCGAGCAGGTCGACGTAGCCATCGCCGTTGATGTCACCAGTGGCCAGGGAGGTCCCAAGCCGCGCCCCGTAGGCGGGAGAGGTGATGGTGACCCCTGCGTCGTCGAGGGTGAACACCCCGCCGCCCACCCCCGAGTCGCCGTAGAAGAGGAACACGCCGCCGGTGTTGGCGCTGTCGCCGTCATAGTCGGAGGCGGTGGCGAGGAAGTCGTGGGTGCCGTCGCCGTCGATGTCCCCAGCCCCCGCGACCGCACTGCCGAGGTACTGGCTGGCCCCGGTACCGAGGTAGCTCGCGTCGGCATCCCCCACGCCGAGGGTGCTGCTCCAGCCGCCGGTGTCGCCCAGATAGATGTAGACCGCACCGGCCCGGGAGGTGGCGTCGACGTCGGCGTAGCGGGCGCACAGAGCGAGGTCTTCCACCCCGTCGCCGTCGTGGTCACCAATGCCATCGGCGCAATAGCCCAGGTACTGGGCGTCGGGAGCATCGGTGGGGGTGAAGGTGACGTCGGCGTCGGTCAAGGCGACATCGCCCGAGACCGCAGAGCTGCCGAGGTAGATCGTGGCCTCGCCGTAGCCCGAGCCCACCTCATCGTTGCTGGGCTCGCCGAGGATGACGTCTGCGAGGCCATCTCCGTCGAAGTCCCCCGCCCCTGTGGTGCCCTGTTCGGCAAAGTCGTCGCCCACATCCTCGGAGGTCCATTCGGCGTGGCGGAGGTCCTCGATGTAGGCCGAGCCGCTCATCGCAGTGGTGGAGCCCAGCACCAGATAGACGGTGCCGGCATAGCCGCTGGAGCCCTCGTCGCCGATGAGGAGGTCGTCGAGGCCGTCTCCATCGACATCCCCCACGCCCTGCACCTCGCGGCCGAAGAACCACACGTCGTCGACCGGCGTGATGGTGGCCGCGTAGCGGTCGAGGTCGCCTGAGCTGCCCCAGGCACTCACCCCTCCGTAGACCACGAAGACCGCATCGTCTCCATGGGCGCCCACCGCGACCTCCTCGTAGCCGTCTCCGTCGAGGTCTCCGAGGCCCGATGCGGAGAAGCCCGCCACCGACGACCCATCGAGACCGTGCAGTGCTGCGGCATCTTCGATGTCCAGGTCGCTCACCGAGCTGGCGCCGAGCAGGCCGTAGACGGTGCCGGCATTCGTGCCGTTGTCGTCGGTGTGCGTGGCCCCCGCCAGCAGGTCGTCGATCCCATCGCCGTTCACATCGGCGACCGCGAGGCTCGCGCCCAGGTAGTCGTAGGTCGACTCTCCCCGGAGGTAGACGTCGGCATCGTCGGTGGACAGCTCCTCTGGGAAGGCGCAGTGGTCCGGCCCACCGTTGCAGTTCTGGTCGATGCCGTCGTCGCAGATCTCCTCGGCGGCGGGATTCACCTCGGGGTCGGCGTCGTCACAGTCCCCGCCGAGCTGCGACAGTCCGTCGAGCTGCTCGCAGGCCAGCACCTCGGCGTCGCCAAAGCCATCCGCATCGGCATCCGCGTAGAAGGTCGTGCCGCCCGAGGTGTCCACCGAGTCGTCGTCATCGTCGACCAGGCCATCACAGTCGTCGTCGATGCCGCCATTGCACACCTCGGTGCCGCCGGGGTGGACGTCTGCGAGGAGGTCGTCGCAGTCGGTGTCGTCGGTGACCCAGCCCGCGAGCTCTCCGCACACCTCCTGCACCACGGTGGCGGTGCCGTAGCCATCTCCGTCGTAGTCGAGGTAGCGCAGCTCGGGAAGCCCGACGGAGGGGTCGTTGTCGTCGCAGTCGTAGACGATGCTCACGCCGTCGGCGTCCTGGTCGATCTCGCTGGCCGGTGTGCCGTCCTCGCCGGGGGTGCCGTCCGCGCCGGAGCGACCCGCGGAGCCATCGCTGCCGTCTCCGCCATCCTTCCCCGCATCACTACAGCCGATGCCAACCAGCAGGGCGGTCGCCCAGAGCACGGACCGGCACGGTGTCCAGGCTTCGGTGCGGCGTGGGGACCCGGACATCACATCTCCTCGGCGACGGGCGGTGTCGGGTGACGATGTCCGGTCGGTGGTGACCTGTCAACCGCCCGGTTCAGGTGGAGACGAACGGTCACGGCCCCCGTGCAGCTCCGCGAGAAAGCCCCTGCGCACCCACAGGTTGAGGAAGCGCCCCTCCAGCGGGATGGTCACACTCTCGTAGCGTTCCGTGAAGTCGCTTGGGAAGCCGGGGTCGGGCTCCAGGGGCCAGGCGCGCAGAGTGAAGACCTTGTCCTCGGGAAGGTAGAGCGCCGGGTTGCGGCCGAAGACGTAGTCGGGGTCGCCACGCTCGTGCCCCACCAGCCCGATGGTGTGCTCGGGGATGGGGGCGCGGGCGATGTGCCGGTCGGTGAGGCCCCACATGTCGATGGTGGGCAGGCCCGCGTAGTAGGGAATGGCGCCAGCCGAGTGGATGGCCATCCAGGTGTCGGGGGGGAAGTTCGCTCGCAGGAACTCGCCCACCAGCTGCCGAGAGGCGAGGTTGGCGTGGCGGATGTCGGCCCAACGGCTGGCCTGACGCATCACCTCCGGGAGCTGAACCACGGTGGCACCGAGCACCACGACTGCAGCCACGAGGGGTCCGCGACCGGGGAGCTGGCGCAGCCCCATCGCCCCCATGGTGGCGAGCAGGGCGGTCACCGGGAGGATGAAGCGTCCCGTCGGCTTGAAGTCCCCGCCCACACTGGCCACATAGACGACAAAACCCACGCACGCGGCACTCACAGCCGCGCCCGCACGCGCTCTCATCGCCAGCGGCAGCCCGCCGACCGCAGCCAGCCACAAGCCGGGGTGCCCCTTGGCGTGGTGCCAGATGTAGGTGGCGCCGGCCGACCAGCCCATCCCGCCGGTCTTGGCGTAGAAGGTGTTTGGCAGCGGGTCGCCGTAGTAGCTGAGGCGCCAGGCCGTCAGCGCCACGAGCACGGCGGCGATGGGGAGACCGGCGACGACTGCGGCCTGCAGGCGCTTTGCGACGGGGCCACGGTGGGCGACGGTGTGCAGCAACACGCCCAGGTGGGCGAGCGCAGGCAGCAGGGGGGCCTCTGGACGCACCGTGGCGGCGGATGCGAACACCAGCGCCGACACGAGGTGAGTGGTGGGCTCGGGCGCCTCCTGGCCATCGCCCAGCTCCACCGCAAGTCGGGCGAAGCCGGCTGCGATGACGGCCATGTAGAGCGTGGTCTCCAGGCCCTCCACCGCCTCGAGCGCCCCGAAGGGATCCAGGCTCACCAACAGAGGCGGAAGGAGCGCCCAGGGGGAGCGACCGGCCACCGCAACGCCCAACGCGCCGGCAGCTGCCACCGCAATCGCGAGGTGGACGAGACCAAGCAGGGCCGAACTGCTCACCGGGTCGGCGCCCAACGCGAGCGGAATGGCGAGCAGGAGGGTCCATGCGAGGTTGGAGAAGCCCTCCACGCGCTCCCCGGGGTTGTAGACGAGACCATGCCCGTCGACGAGGTTCTGCGCGTACCGCAGCGAGATGAAGGCGTCGTCCTGGGTGCAGGGGCCAAAGGCGGTGGCCAGCGTGGCCGAGCCCACCACGCACACCACCACAGCGAGGAGGAGGTGCCGGCGTTCGAGGACAGAGAGGTTCACCGGGCGATGATACCGAACGGACGCCTCGCGCCGCGGCGCCCCCCCCTCGGAGCCCCCATCGCAAGCCCCACCCGAGCCGCCCTCGCAGTCGCTGCCTCCGTCGTCGGGGCCATTCCGGCGATGCTGGGCACCTTCGAGGACCGAAGCCTTGCACTCGGCTTGCCCGTGATTGCCCTGGCACTCGCCTTTCTGCTCAACCGCATCGATCGACGTCAGCCCCTGCTGGCAGACCTTGCAGCTGCGGTTCTCCTTGTGTGTCCGGGCCTGGCCGCCCACGGCTGGCTCCGGCTCCGTGCGCTCGATGCCATGGCCTGGTATCGCCCAGAACTCGCAGTGCTGGGTGTTCTCGACCAGGCCGCGGGGTCGGGTGCCGGTGCGGGCCTCCTCCTCGGGGGCGCGGTCAGCCTGGCCGCCCTACGGGGTCGGCGCGCGGGACCGCTCATCGGCGCGATGGTGGCGGCCGGCATCTGGCTGGGCGCGGGTGGGCTCTCCGTGGCGCTCCTCGCGGTGTCGCTCCGGGGCGCCACGAGCTGGCCCGTGCTGATGGGCGTCTCCCTCACGGCGGAGTGGGGGGTGGGCGCAGTCCTGGGCGCTGTGCTCGGCATTGCCGGCGCACGCGGCATCGTCGACAGACGAGGGAGGGGCGGAAGCGCCGCCTTGATGGGGGCCCTCGCCGGCGCAGGACTGTGTGCCGCCACCACCGCCCCGGTCCACCTGCTCGCGGACCAGCTCGACCTCGGCACCGCCACCACAGCCTTGCCGGATGCGCCACCGGGTCCCCGCCTCGCAGGCGCCACCTTGGCGCCCCGTCCAGAGCACCTCGAGGCGGACCTTGCCCGCGCCTTTGCCGAGCTGGACCGCTCGCCTGGAGAGCACCCCTGGGTGCCGCACAACTACCCCCGGGCGGCCTGGGCAGACGGCCTGCGGCTGTCCGCCATCGTCGCCCTGCCCCCCGACGCGCCACGGGAAGCACTCGACGTGGCGGCCCGCTCAGCCTTCGCCCACAACACCCGACTGCTGGGCCTGCCTGCCCGCGCCGAGGGGCTGCCGACGGGAGTGGTCGACGACCTCCTGGGCTGGCCCACCGCCGAGCTCCTCCTCGACCCGCCGCCTGAAAACACCCCGTGGCTCGTACTTTCCGCGGATGGAGGTCTGGCTGGCCTCGATCGGCTGCCCACCTCCGACCGCCTGCCCGACTGTGGACTTCGGGCCGCGCCGGACGTCACCGTGTCCCTGGTGGTGCGGACCGTGCTTCAGCTCACCCGCGGGGCGAGCGGTCCACCGGTGTGCGGCGCCATCGCGTGGCCCCCTGCGCGCTGTCACCCCGATGGCGCAGGAGACCCCCACTGTCCCCATCCCGCGCCCCTCTGAAGCGCCCCACCCGCCCGCGCACGACGCCCCAAGGGTATGATTCCGCCTGAACCGCCGGAGCCCCGATGCCCCTCACGATGGACGAGTACCGCTGTCTCAAGAGCTTCTCCGTGCTCTACTCGGGAGGCCTCGACAGCATCGCTGTGGCGCTGATGCTCGGGAGAGAGGTGCCCGGCGAGGTGCACTGCATCACCTACATGCACAAGTACGGCGCGCTGTTCAACGAGTGGTCAAGGCGCCACAATGGCGACCTACGGCGTATTCTCGGCGACCGTGTACACCACCACCTCATCGACCACACCCGCATCTGGGATGAGATCGGTGCCGACCGCATGCTCCGCGACGCCCTCAAGTACAAGGGCCACTGGGTCGTGTGCCTGGGCTGCCAGCAGGCGATGGCCACCCACACCATCATCCACGACCTCGAACACAACATCACCAACGCGTTCATCTGCTCGAGCGTGGGCGGCGAGTACGCCGCGATGAGCATGGCGGTCACCCGGGAGAAGAACATCGCGTTCTACGCCCGCTACGGCATCCGCTACAACGCCCCGCTGCTCGACCTCGGCATCAACAAGAACGAAGAACGCGCCCTGTGCGCGGAGCTCGGGGTCGACCCTGGCTGGGGCAAGCGACGCAGCCACCAGGGCTACCAGCCCATCTGCCTCATCGGCTTCCAGCACTCGCTGGACATCCTGTTCGACTGGCACACGACCTACCCGCCCGACCGCGTGGAGACCTTCCTCGACGACAAGGCGGAGATCATGGACCGCATCATCCGCCGGGCCCTCATCGAGCGTGGCCACGACCCCGACGAGCTCATCGCGCGCAACCGCGAGGTCTACCTCGAGGAAGAGGCTGCCATCCAGGCGGTGCGGGCAAGGCGAATCGCTGCTGACGCCCCAGCACTCGGGGATGTCGCCATCAGGTAGTCGGTGTGCGGCGCCCGGCGCGCTGCCCGGCCGGTGCTGCTAGCCGAACAGGCAGCCACCGTAGAGGCGCGAGAGGATCTGCACGCTGGCCTGCAAGCAGCCGGGGCAGTCGTCGACCCGCTTGCGGAAGGCCTTGACCTCGTCGCCAAACCAGATGTCGTCGAAGGTGGACTGGCGGATGTTGCCGACAGGGCGGTGATCGAGCCCACAGCGGACCACGTCGCCATTGGGCAGCAGGTAGAGCAGGTCGCGCAGCTCCCGGCAGCTGAAGCGTTGGATGTCGCCGTCGAGCTGCCGCTCGAAGGTGTCCTTCGTGATGAAGCGGCTCACGAGGTGGTCGACAAGCGGTAGCTGCCTGCGGGTTCCCACCCGGGCGTCTTCGATGGCGCGCAGTGCGCGGGCCTTGTCGTCGACCATGATGACCCGGGGCCGGCTCACCTCGGGCGGCTCGGTGCCCACGAGGAAGGGGGTGACGTTGACTCCTGGGATGAGGTCGGCGCCGAGGTCTTCGGCGAAACGCACCATGGCGTCGAGCTCACCCACACTGTCGTCGGTCACCGCAAAGTTGATGCCGAACTTGAAGCCGTACTTCGGCTGCAAGGCGGCCACCCTCCGGCAGGTGTCGACCACGGTCTGGTGGCTGCCGGGCACCCCGCGCATCTTGTCGTGGGTGTCGGACAGTCCGTCGACCGAGATGCGCAGCTGCAGGCCGGGCCAGGCCACCGCCTCGATGGCTTCCACAAGACGGTCGCCGAGCATGCCGTTCGAGGTCATCTGCAGGATGTAGGGATCGATGATCTCGCGCACCCCCGCGAGGATCTGGACGATGTCCTTTCGCGCGAGTGGCTCTCCGCCCAGGATCTTGACGACGTCGAGGGAGCGAAGCTGGCGGAAGACACCCAGCCACTCGTCGGTAGACAAGTCGTCGTGGTCGCGCACCTTCCAGCTTCCGCAGCCCGCGCACTTGAGGTTGCACTTGAAGGTGACGATTAGGTGGCCCGCGTGTGGACGGGGCACCCAGTCGGGCTTGACCCGCGCCATGGCGGCACTCTGGGCCATGTGGCCCCATGCGCGCGCCCGTCTCTTGAGCATGGCGCGTCGTCGGTCCAGGCGAGGGTCGCGCTGGTGAGGCGCGGAGGAAGGGTCTGGCACAGGCGCGTTCATGTCCCCAGCCTACATGGTCACGAGGGAGCGGGGATTCACCCATCGCCGGATGAGCAGCGGGGTCATCTCGCCATTGCGGGTCATCTCTGCGGCCACACCGGCCATCTTCACCAGGTTGACGGCCTGGGCGAAGGCCACGAGTGGCGCGGGGTCGTGCTTGAAGCGTTCGGAGTGGTAGAGCTTCCAGATGAATGGCTTGGGGAGGAAGCTCTTGTTGGCCAACACAATGAGCGCAAGCCAACGCTTGTCGGCCTTGGGACGGGGATAGCCGAGGTCGACCCGGAACTGCTCGAAGGCGTGGGTGTTGATGCCCTCGATGTCCTCCTCGGTGATTCTCCCCTCGCGCAGAAGGCGCCGTGCCAGGTGCGTCTCGGGATAGATGGTGAGACCGAACAGGTACAGCTCGAAGGGACGTGGCAGCTTCATGAGCATGTGGAACAGCTCGTCTTTGTCCTGCTCGGTGGACACGGGGTCGTCCCAGATGATCTGGAGGTTGGCCCGGATGCCCACCTTGCGGAAGACGGTCTGTGCGTCGATGATCTGCTGGTTGCTCACGTTGCGGTGGTAGAACTCCTTGCTCACCCGGTCGTTGGCTTGGATTCCCATGCACAGGGCGCGCAAGCCCGCTTCCTTGAGGTCGCGCAGGGGCTCGAAGCGGACCATGCGGGGGTCGACGAGAATCTCGAAAGGAAGGCCCACCCGAGCGGGCCACTTCTCCTTGAACTCCTCGATCCATCCGCGCTGGATGGGGAACACCTCGTCGTCGAAGCGCACGATCCGGATGTTGGTGCACAGGGTTTTGGCGTACTCCATCTCCTGCACGATGCTCTCGACCGAGCGGATGCGGAAGCTCTTGCCCTTGCCCTCATAGAGCGGCTTGGTGAGGGTGTTGGAGCAGAAGGTGCAAGTCCAGTAGGGACAGCCCCGGCTCGCCAGCAGGGTGTACTCGGGGTTGGTGATGAAGGGGTCGCCTTCGTTGACCTCGTCGCCTTCGATGTGGAACTTGTCGTGGTTGGTGTGGAAGTCCCGGAAGGGAATCCGGTCGAGGTCGACCAGGGGCGCAATGTCGTTCTTGACGATGGTGCCGTCGTCTTCGCGAATCCAGAAGCCCGGCACATCGCGCACCGAGCCGCCCTCGTCGAGCTGCACGAAGAAGTCTGCCACCGCCTCGTCGACCTCGCCCACCGCGATGTAGTCGGCGATGGCGATGCACTGGTCGGGCACGAAGGTGGGGTGCATGCCGCCCCACAGAATCGGCTTGCCGAGGGCGTGGCGCACCCGCTCGGTGAGGTACTTCGCCATTCGGTGGAAGGCCGAGGCCCGCACGCTGAAGCCGATGACATCGATCTCGCGGTCTCGGAGCAGCTGGATGAGGGCCTGAACCTCCTCCTCGCGTGGCCAGGGGAAGTTGTTGTTGATCCAGTCCTTGAAGTAGATCTCGGTGACGCAGAACCCCGCCTCTCGAAGCGATGAGGCGACGTGGCGGACGCCGTTGTTCTCGAGGGCGTACAGCGAGATGATGGCGGGACGCAGCGTGCGGGTGGGCGTTGCACGGACCGGCCCCCCGAGCCTGGACTCGGCGGAGACGGGGGTGCCCGGCTCGATGGCGTCTTCGATGGGTGTGGGCATGCGACCGCCAGCAGAGGTGGACGACCAGTCTAGCCCACCTGCGGGCCAAGTCATGCGCGGGTCTCGGGCCCACTCCCAGACCCGCAACCCCAGCCGTCTGCATATCCACCAGAATGTGCAAGCACGGGGCGGTCCCAATGGCCCGGCGTGATAGACGCCACGGGAGGTTCGGGCCCGGTCCGGCCTCGGGAGCCCTCGACAGGAGTGGAGCTGATGCTGGTCATCTTCGGTGCAAACGGCCGCACAGGTCGCGAAGTGGTGAAGGAAGCCCTGGCGCGCGGGTGGAACGTCCGCCCCGTGGTGCGCGACGACCGCGACGGACGCGGACTCGACCGCATCATCGACGTCGGCGCCATCTGCTACGCCGACCCCGACCACCCCGAGGCACTCCAAGCGGTGCTGGAGGGGGGCACCCACGTCGTGAGCTGCATCAATGCCCGCACCGCTGGCCCCGGATGCCCCCGCTACACCGACGACGCCGGTGCCCACATCGTGCGCGCGGCCCATGAGGCTGGCATCGACAAGATGCTGCACATGAGCGTGGTCGGCTCCTTCCGCTGGTCCCCCCATGCGCTGAACCGGCGCTCCTTCCGCCTCGACCGAGCGGTGCGGGTCCTCAAGGACGTCCCCTGGACCATGATGCGCGTGAGCTGCTACTTCGACGAGGTCATCGAGGGCCATGTCCGCCCGCCCGATGGTCGGCGTCCCTACCCCATCGTGCGAAGTGGACGCTACGCGCCCGTCTCCCGCCGCGATGTGGGGCGCATGGTGATGGACCTCCTCCCCGATATGCTGCCCAATCGCACGCTGTACGTGGGCGGTCCCACGGTCTACACCGGCGAGGCCCTCGACACCCTCACCGGTCCGTGGCGCGAGGACAGTCAAGGCGGCTTCTTCGCCCGACGCACCTCTTCGATGGCGCTGCCCCCCGGCGATGTCTCCGTGTCCCCCGACACCACCGCCGTGATGGTGAAGACGGTCCTGGCCGACCACTTCGAAGACGCCCTCGACCCGTCGTGGACCCCCGCCCCCCTGCCCTCGGCGGAAAGCGAGAAAAGCGCAGCACCCGGCATTGTCGACACCCCCGCGCCGCCCGCCGAGGCGGCTGCCGCGCCCGCGGAGGTGGCTGCCCCGCCCGCCGAAGCGACCGACGTGCCCGCACCTCCCGGCTCCATCGATCCCGGCCCTCACCCCGCCGACGACGGCCGCGACCTCAAGTCCATCCGCGGCTGGGGCCCCATCCTGCGGCGCGTGGTCCACGACCAGCTCATCACCGACGCCGAGCGGCTCGGCTTCGACATCGGCGGCGCCATGCTCGACTTCCGGGCGGCGCGCATCCGCAAGAAGGGTCGCACGGCGACAGTCCACGATGGCGAGTTCGTCGAGCTCACTGGCGTGCGGCTACGCAACGCCGAGGGCGAGCAGGTGCACCGGGCCTCCATCACCTTTCTCCGCGACGACCTGGCCGAGGTCTTCGCGGTGTGGTGGGAGCGCACGGACAAGACCATCCCCGATGCCGTGTGGTCCCGACTCGACATGGGCGTGCAGCGCCGTCTGGCCGCCAGCGACATCTTCCCCAAGGATGACAAGGTCGTGGCCTTCAAGAGCGGTCAGGCCGAGGTCCCCGCCTGACCGAGCCTACTGCAGCTGCGGTCCGGGCGCGCCCCCCGCATTGCTCCGGTCGAGCTTGTCCACCTTGCCCATGTGGGCGGCCTGCCACTCGGCCACCTGCGCGGGGTCCACGTCGACCTCGGGAAGCGCCCACACCCCGATGCCGCGTCCCTTCACGACCGGCTGTCCACAGACCCGATTCAGCTCCGACACCAGGGTCTTCGGCAGGAATTCCGCGCCCGTGCGGTAGGTCACCATCACCCAGCGAAAGCCGGCGTCGCGGGCGATGGCGAAGTCGCGGGTGTAGTCGCCGGTGAGGGCCCCGCGCTTGTTCTCGTAGAGCGGCTGGAGGTCCTGCACGAAGGGGAGGGCGCGCACATACCAGTAGCCATCCCGGGCGAAGGTCTCGATGCGCTCGATGGGGACGGCCTGGGTGCGCTTTCCGTGTACAATCTGCGTGGACAGGCCATTCCAGCGGTTTTCATGGTCTGCACGGACCGCCAGAGCGAGGTCGATGACCGCGCCGTCTCCAAGGTCATCAAGAGGTGCCAGCACGGAGGCATCTCGCGGAGCGAAGCGGGCCCACGGCCAGTCGAGGAGCTGGGCGGCGTTGACCTCCACCACCGCCAGCACCGCCAGCGGCACCACGATGAGCTGCTTGAGGATGGGGCGGTCTCGGCGAATGGACAGGGCCGCCATTCCAGCGAGACCGACAACGGACATCGCGAGGAAGCGGACGGGGAAGTTCAACGGCTCGGCGAGGTAGCCCAACAGGCGGTTGAGCCAGACATGCGGCATGCGCAGCCGAGCGCCGTTGTAGAGCACCAGCTCGCCGCCCGAGGTGAGGTAGCTGCCGCACGCGAAGACGATGCCGAAAGCTGCGACGGCCAGCAAGGGCAGAGCCTTGCGGGGGTTGCGCACAAGGCCAGCCAGGGCGAGCACGGCCAGCAGCGCCCCGAGGTAGCGGCCGCCACCGTAGGCCTGCTCCTCCACCCGGGCGGCCTCGCGGAAGGGCTTGAACAGCTGGGCGGGCTCCAGGCGCGCGCTCGGGGGGTCGGTGATGGGCTGGCCATGGTCCTCCAGCAGATAGGACCTCAGGCCCACATCCGGCACGCTGCCCGACTTGTAGGAGCTCGAGAAGGACTTGAGCACCGGAATCACGATGCCCACCGACAAGGCGGCCGCAAGCACGTAGCGGCCGAGCAAGCGGGGGGTGTCCCGGCCGGCGTACAGAGTGGTGAGAGCGACGAGTGCCACGGACATCGCGAGGAAGAAGCCAAGGTAGAAGCACGACAGCATCGCGCCCACGAGGCAACCTGCCAGCGCCAGAAACCACTTCCACTCGAGCGTGCGCCGGGCCCGCAGCAGCACCCCGAGCCCGAGCGGAATCCACCACAGGTGGTTGAGCTCGCCCACGCCGACGTGCACGAAGAAGGCCATCACGCTGGAGCCTTCGATGAGCGTGCCGGCGACGAGGCCGCCCCAGCGAGAACCGGTGAGCTCGCGCCCGAACCACATGCCCGCGATGCCGGTGAGGGTCATGTTGAGGAGCACGAGCAGGTTGCTGAGCGTCACCACATCGAGAAACGGCAGCAGCACGGCAACCAGGCCATTGAGCGGCTCGATGGGATACAGCTCCATCCCCACCGGGTAGTTGATGAGCTGGGTGGCGAAGGGGAAGGCACCTTCCTGCCACACGCTGGCTTGCATCCACCAGAGCGTCCAGAGGTGCTTCATGCCATCGGCGCGCACATGGCCGAGGGCCGCTTCAGAAGGTCGCAGCACCACGGGCCAGGTGAGGGCGGCAGCGAGCAGGAAGGACCACACCACAGACAACAGGCCGTCGCCCTTCATCCAGGCGGGCACCTTCAGGCGGCGGGCGGGGGGCTTGGGGTCGGACACGGGACCTGCGCGGGAAAGGTCGTGTGGGCTGAAACGCTGCCGGGCGGTCGCCATCGGTGGCGGTGCGCCTGCGGGTCGGCGCGGACGTGCGATGAAAGCACGGGAACGGGAGGCGAGCACGATGGCCGGAGTCAGAGCCCCCCTGCTGCTGGGCATTGTCGTCGGCTGCGGCCCCTCGGTGGAGGGCCTGGAGCCCCGGGCGTGGTCACGGGTGGTGGTGGCAGATGTGGCTGGAGCCCAGGTGATCGACGCCCGTCCGCGGTCGTCCTGGCTGGCGGGACACATCCCGGGCGCCGTCCACCTGCACTGGCGCGACCTCACCGGTGAGGATGCCGACGGCCTGTGGGGTCCCCTTCCGCGCGCCGAGCTGGCGGAGCTGTTGGGCGCGAGGGGCATCGAGCCGGAGGGTGCGGTGGTGGTCGTGGGAAGCGGCCCGCTGGGCGACGGCGACGACGGCAACGTCTACTGGGCGCTTCGGTACATGGGCCACCCGGACGTGCGCGTGCTCGACGGCGGACAGCTGGGGTGGGTCTCCGCGGGCGGCCCGGTGGACGAGGGTGCCGAGGTCGCGTCGTCCACCGAGTGGCGAGAGTGGGGAGACGACCGCGTGCTGGCGGATTCAGAGGATGTGGCCAGCTGGGCGGGCACGGTGCTGGACGTCCGCTCCGAGGGCGAGCACGACCGTGGACACATCCCCGGCGCAGTGTGGTTCGAGTGGACTGACGTGTTCGACGGGGAGCGCCTGCGGACGGAAGCCGAGGTGCGCGCACAGCTCGCCCGGGTGGGCATCACGGCCGACACCCCGGTGGTCACGACCTGCCGCTCGGGCATCCGGGCAGGCCACACCTTCATGATCCTCGACGCCCTCGGACAGCCGGATGCGGCCAACTACGTGGGAAGCTGGCGGCGCTGGACGGCAGAGGGACGACCGGTCGAACGCTAGAGCTGGATGCACGGCGCATTGCCTACGCACCGAGCATCCAGTGGCTCCTCAAGCCCGCCCGACGCATCCACCGCGTCAGGACCGCCAGCTCGTCGCCGGTCGGGACCCGGTTCGCGAATCCCCTCACCTGCACGATCTGCTGCGAGCACGGCACCATCTCGATGGTGAGCACCCGCGTGGAGTCCGCGCGCAGAGACCAGATGGAGACCTGTCCTTGGCGAGCGAGGTCGAGGTAGCGGGCCACGCAGTGAGCCATCGCCTGCCCCTCTTTCACCAGCGCCACAGGCGTGCGAAGACGACACACGCGCCAGCCGTCCCCCAGCTCGAAGACGTCGTGCAGCAGGCCATCTGCCGGGAAGCTGCCGGCTTGTCCACGGGCGTCTTCACGCGCCTGCCAGCCATCGATGTCCCGCAAGATCGCCCGCGGTGGACGGCCGGTGAGCTTCAAGCACCGTCCGTCCCGAACACACTCGGCCTGCAGACCATGGACCCCCGCCACAAAGCGGCCAAGGACGGGATGCGACCAGCTGGCCACCTCCGCCGAGTGAAGGCACAGCCATGCGAGCACCCGCCGCCAGAAGGGTTCACCAAGAAGCCCGGTGGGCGAATGGATGCGGCCGAGGCGGGTGTACATGAGGCGTGCGGCAAGAGGCTCGGGGCCGTCCATTCCAAGCACCTGCGCCCGTCGAATGGCCGCGACCGGCCCCAGACCGTCCGGGGTGCGTAGCAGTGTCCGGCGCATCCGTCGGCTGAGGGCGACGGGGAGCACGTCCGGTCCGGCCTCCCTCAGCGAGTGTCCCTGCCCCAGGTGAGCGATGAGGCGGAGGTTCCAGGCCTCTCCCAGCGCAAGTCGGTCGAGGTCGATGCCAGGCCGGGAGAAGGCCTCGAACAAGAAGTCGGGGACGGGAAAGCGGGTGAGCAGCGTGCGCAGGAGGTCGACCAATGCCACAGAGGGTCCGACTCCCTCCGGTGGTCGCCACACCGTGAGGGGGCGGGCCCACGGCGTGCGGGCCATCAGCAGCTGGAACCAGATGGCTCGGCTCATCACCCGAATGCGCCCCCAGGCAGCCCGGTCGAGCTGGATGATCCGGGCGATGTCGAGACGGGTCGCTCCGGCCGCGCGCAGCTCGTCGAGGAGGTCCGGGCACATCGCCACGATGGCGTCGGAGGGGACGTGAGCGGGTGGGCAGGTCAGTGGCTCACCCCAGCGTCGATGGTGCGCGCGCAGTCGTTCGCGGCGCAAGCAGATGGCCCTGTGTCTGGCGCGGCGCTTGCGTTGGAGTTGGCGTTCAGGGGGACCAGGAGTGCGTTTGGCGGACATTTGTGGGTGCCGTCTCCCCGTCCGGAGGAGGCGTCGAGCACCATTGCGAGATTCGTGGACCCGAGTGACCAGGACGGCGGGCCTGCCCCGAAGCAATGCGAGGCGCAGAAGTGGGCCGAGGGCACCCACGGACAGTCGTTGGCGGCGGGGACGGCGTCTTTCTGCGAGCGACCTGCGCGCGCCTTGTCCCCACGGGTGGGTTTCTACTCGGAGTGCGCCAACGGGGCAACCACCCCCAGGTCCCTCACCCCAGCGACTTCAGCAAGCCCACGGCCCACTTCACCCGCGCCGCCTCCACCGCCGGATTCTCCAGGACGGCCACCGTGACGGCCTCGGAGTCGAAGATGTGGAGCAGAGACAACACCACCGCCGCCACCTGCGGCTGGCGAGTGTCCACCCCGAAGGCCCCGGCTGCCGCCTCCAGCAAGGCCGCCTCGAAGCGCGCGAGGGTGGGTCGGACGCGCTCCCGCAGGTCGGGATTGGTGCGTGCTGCGACCATCACGTCATGCCAGGCAGCGTGCCGCTCCGACCGTGCCAGCGCCCGCACGCCCAACACCAGCGCCTCGGGGTCGGCGGTGTCCAGCCGGGAGAAGCCCTGCACCAGGGCATCGCAGATGTGGTCGGTGGTGGCGGCGATGAGGTGCAGACGGGTGGGGTGGTAGTTGAACAGGGCCCCCTGCGACACTCCCGCACGACCGCACACCGCCTTCACCGACGTCTTCGCGTAGCCAAGCTCGGCGAGACAGCGCACGGAGGCGTCCATCAGGCGGCCCTGGGTCTCCGCCCGGCGCTGGGCCTGGGTGCGTCGAGTCATGCGCCCGCCGGTGGGCAGCAAGGTGCGGGGGTCGGGCTGCCCACCCGAAGAAAGGAGCCCGTGCGGCGGGTGGAACCGAAGCCGGGGGCGAAGGCCCCGTCTCGCCAGGCCAGCTCACCTGCGACCAGGGTGGCCACCACGGCGCCATCACTGCGCCGCACCATCCGCGACAGGCCGCCCATCTCCTCCATCGGGGCCTCGTGGTAGGCGTCGAGTCGGTCGTCGAGGCCGGCAGGGTCGACGATGACGATGTCGGCGCGGTCCCCCTTTCGCAGGTGTCCGGCGTCGACCCCATACCAGTCCGCCAGGCCCCCCGTGAGCTTGTGGACGGCCTGCTCGATGGACAGCACGGGACGCCCCTCGTCGACCGCTCGCTGGACATCCCGCAAGAAACACAGCGGGAAGTTGTAGAACGCCATGTTGCGCACATGGGCGCCCGAGTCGGCAAAGGACACCTGCACACTCGGGTCGCAGGCCAGCTCGAGCAGAGGCCGTGGGCGGTGGTTGGCGATGGTGGTCTTCCAGCGAAGCGACCGCCCGTGGGCGACCACCAGGTCGAGGAAGGCATCGACGGGGTGAATGCCCTGCTCGTCGGCCAGCTCGCCGAAGGTTCGACCGGCGAGGGAGGGGTCGGGCGCAGACACGATGGTGGCGTCGTGGAAGTCGCGGTGCCAGACCCGGGGCGAAAAGCGGCGCTCGTAGTCGCGTCGAAAGGCGCGTCGGTAGTCGAGATCGGCGAGGAGGGCGTTGCGCTCGACCGCATCCGCGAGGTGCAGAGCCGCTTCTCCGGAGCTGAACTCCTCGAAGATGACGAGGTCCATCCCGTCGGCGTAGACCTCGAATGGCATCGGCACGGTCTGCCAACGCAAGGCTCCCCCGAACAACCCATTGGCCCACCGAGTCACCCAAGGCACCACCCGATGCAGCCAGGGGTCGGCCTTGGTATCGGCGGCTGAGATGAGCGTGGTCTTGAGGGCCTTGCGCAGTCCGAGCCCAAGCGTCTCGGCGAGGAACAGAAACACGTTGACCTTGGTGGTGATGTTCGGCGCGCTCTGCAAGACCCGGTCGCGCCTGCGCAAGATGCGGTGCAGTCGGCGGTATTCGCCCCAGGAGGCATAGGTGGACGGCAGGCGACGGCTGCGGAAGCGCGCTCCCCCCACCTTGTCCCAGGGATTGGTCATGGTGGACAGGCCCAGAAATCCCGCGTCGAGAGCATCCTCAACGGCGCGCTCCATCTGCTCGAGCTCGACTTGGGTGGGGCGGACCTTGGGGTCGACCGAGCGACCCAGGCCCATCACGGAAGCCCGCAGATCGGAGTGGCCGAGAAAGGCCGCCACGTTGGGGCCCAGTGGACGCGCCTCCAGCCCCGCGATGTAGTCCTCCGGGTTGGACCAGTTCTTGTGTTGCTCCAGCGCAGGCAGGACATGCTCCCGGGGAAGCGCCTCGACCCGACAGAACAGGTCGGCACAATCTTCGGGTGATGCCATCACCGTGCCCAGCGAGCAGGAGCCGATGAAGACAGTGGTGACCCCATGGCGCACCGACTCTCGCAGGCCAGGGGCCACCAGCAGCTCGGCGTCGTAGTGCGTGTGGGTGTCGACAAAGCCGGGCATCACCCAGCAGCCGTCGGCCTCGATGCGCTCGTCGCCGGGACCGAGCTCGGGCTCTCCTTCGAAGATGTCGACCACATGGCCATTGTCGATGGCGACCGTTCGAACCGCGGAGGGCCCGCCGGTGCCGTCGAACACCCGTCCACCAACGATGAAACGCATCTCTCCTCCAGGCAGACAGATATATACCAAGCACTCGGTTTGTTCAATGCCCGGGCCGCCGGTCCTCGGCGGGGTAGGCTGCGGCCATGTCCCCTCGCCTGCTCATCGTTCTCGCTGCCATCGGCTGCGCCGCCCCTTCTTCGGACTCAGGCACCCAGGCGGAGGCCTCCCAGTGCGCAGGGCCAGGGTCCACCACCGCGCTGTGGGTCATCGACACCCTCGCCTTCGCCCGCATCGAAGACGGCGTGTCCGACGGCTTCGACCTCGACGGCCTGATGTCGACGGCGGGCGGCTCGGATGGCTGCGGACGGGCCGACATGGTGTCCCCAGACGGACGCCCAGGCATCGACAACGCCTTCGGCGAGCTGATTCCGGCGCTGGAGAACACAGAGTTCGTGTCCGCCGAGGCCCTGGTGAACGACACCATCCGCACAGGAGAGCTCATGCTGGTCCCCTGGGTGGATGGACTCGACGACCCGACCGACGACGACTGTGTGGGGGTGGGCATCGGACGTGCCGTGGGGGAGCCGATGTTGGGCACCGACGGCAGCTTTCTGGCCGGACAGACCCTGGCGCTCGATGCTGCGCAGTCGGTGAGCGTCGACGGCATGACAGTGCAGGGAGCCTCCGCAGTCGGACGACCGGTCACCGCCAGCATTCCGGTGCAGGTGCTCGACGCCGCCCTCGACTTCCGCATCATCGACGGCGCCATCCGCATCGACATGCTCGAAGACGGCCACGCCAGCGGTGTCGTCGCCGGAGGCATCAATGTGGCCGAGGTGCTCGGTGTGGCGCGAGAGCAGGGCATCGCCGACGAGGTGGGCGACATCCTGGAGAGCCTGCTTGGCGTGGTGGCCGACCTCGCGCCGGGGCCCGACGGTGAGTGCACGCAGATCTCGATGACCCTCGCCTACACGGCCACGCCCATCTACGTGTTCGACGGTCCGTAGTCTCGGCACTCAGATGGCGTGAGGCTCGGCTATGGTGGCGGGAGCGGCCCGAGGTGTCCATTGAACCAGCGAAGCATCCTCCCCCACTCCTTGCTCGTCCTCGCCATCACAGCGGGCTGTGCGCCCCCGAAAGCGCCAGATGGTGAGATCTCCGAAGGCCTGAGCACCGGCGACTACGTGGTGAACGGTGGCGAGGACAACGAAGGCGAGCTCGGCGAGACGGGCAGCGGCGGCGACTCTGGCTCGGATGGCGGCTCAGACGGTAGCGGGGGCTCAGACGACGGCGGCGGCTCCGATGACGGTGGCGGCTCCGATGACGGTGGCGGCTCCGATGACGGTGGAGGCTCCGATGGCGGCGGCTCCGACGATGGTGGCTCCGACGACGGTGGCTCCGACGACGGCGGCGGCACGGGAGGCACGGGTGGTGCAACCGACGCCGACGGCGATGGCTTCGACGCCACCGAGGACTGCGACGACGGCGACCCCTCGGTCTACCCAGGGGCCACGGAGTACTGCAACGGCATCGACGACGACTGCGATGGCCGCCTCGACGCCGGCGCGGTGGACAAGGTCACGAGCTGGGAGGACGCCGACGGCGATGGCTACGGCAACCCCGACGTGTCGTTGTGGGCCTGCAACGTGCCCGGCGACCATGTGCTCAACGACGACGACTGCGACGACACAGACGCCAATCGCAACCCCACCCTGGGGTGCGACTGGAATGGAACCTACACGGGCACCGTCACCCTCACGGCCACGGTGAGCGGCATCAGCGACACCTGCTCGGCCACACTGTCTGTGGATGTCGACGACACGGCGAGCCCCGCACTGGTGGGCGACAGCACCTGCGTGTGGTCGGGCTTCGCGGCCAGCCTCATCGGCGACGTCGACTTCGACATCGACGGCGACTTCACCAGCGACGACGACATCGAAGGAGACATCACCATCGATGGCTTTGGCGCAGAGTCGTGGTCGGGCACCTTCAGCTCGCCCGACAACCTGTACGGCACAGGCTCGGGCAGCGGAACCTATAGCGGCTATGCCTACACCTACAGCCTTGAGTTGGATCTCTACCGGTAGGCCGGGTGGAATGGCCCGGCACCCGGGGGGCCTGGCCGCTCTGGTCAGCCCCTCAACCCAGCCTGCCGGCGACCCGACTCAAGGATGCGATGGCTCCTTGAAGCGCATCACCGGCACCGCCCGCCTTGGCTTGCCCCACGGCGGAAGCGTGGCCTCGATGGCCTCTTCATCCCCTGCTTCGATGGCCGCCTTGTGGGCCTCGACGCGGTCACGGCGTTGCTGCTGAATCGGCGTGAGCTTGCCCACCCGCACCTCTTCGGGCAGCGTCTCGTCGGCCTTCGCCGCCAGCACCCACTGGTACATCGCCGACAGGCCGTGGTGCACATAGTCGATGCGCACCTTCGTCTCGTTCATCGCATAGCGGATGCCGCCGTCGACCTGGTCGGGACGTGAAAATGCGTAGGTGCTGTAGTCGTTGTATTGCATCTGCAGCGCGAAACGCATGTTCTCGCGGGTGTGTTTCTCGAAGTAGGGCGCCTCGTCGGGACGGAAGCGTCGGGCCAGGTGGTAGGCCGCAGCGGTGCCCTCCGCGTAGCAGAATGCCTGCATTGCGGGCAGCTCATCGGGCAGCTTGTAGTAGCCGCCGATGTAGTCTGGGAAGGGCGCGGTGTGTTCGGTCCACTCGTAGGTCTCGATCATCCAGCGGGCGATTTCCAAGCCAAAGGCAGCCGCATCTTCGTCGCCGGTGCGCCGGTGGTAGGCGTTGGCGGCCATGACCGTCCAGGGGCCGAACTGCACGAGGTCGAGGCGCGTGTCGTTGTCGTAGGTGTACTTGGGCCACGGGGCCGTGTCGTCCGCCTTCTTCGCGCGCGAGTGGAACCACGGCTTGTAATACTCGAAGTACTTGGGCAGGGTCGCAATCCAGGTGTCGTCGTCGAAGTACTCGGCCAGGTAGATGAGCGCGAGGGCCGCCTCACCCGGCACGATGTCGTTCTTCGCCTGGTAGTAGGGGTGGTCCTTGTCGACGTGGTAGCCGTTGAAGCGACCGTTGTCCTCCTGCATGAAGAGGATGAAGTTGCCCATCTCCACGAGCAGCTCGTCCCACTCCGTGGAGTTGGTGGCCCGGGCCAGGTCGACGATGCCCAGCAGGTTCACGACCACCGTGCCGAGCTTCTGGTTGTCGTTGAAGGTGTAGTAGGCCATCCGCTTGCCCGTCTTCGGGTCGTCTTCGTGCACCAGGAAGCGCTGGGTGAAGTCGAGGGCGCGGCGGGCCCCTTCGAGGAAGTCGGTGCGCTCGGGCTCCATCTCCCAGGCCTGCACGAGGTTCCAGGTGGCCAGGGTGTGGCGGACCAGGTTGTACTCGTTGGAGTAGCGGTTCTCCGAGGGCCACATCTTGTAGACGATGTAGCCCTCCGGATGGAGGTTGCTGAGATACCAGTCGCCGGCATGCACCACACCTTCCTTGATGCTCGCCACGCTCACCTGGTTCATCGGGACGGCCGGCACACCACGGTATAGATAGGCCACGCCGGTTGCATTGGGTCCTTCCATGTAGTGAATGCTTCGGAAGGACTCGAGCCAGGCGGACTTGTCGCGCCACGGCCGGCGTTCGGACATGTGCCCCTGGCTGGCGGCTGCTCGCAGGAACTTGTCGGCGCTGCGGATGGAGCGGGTGAAGGACACGGGCCCGGGCAGGGCGCCACGCTCCTTGCGGTCGGCGGTCATGACATAGGCGCCATCGATGCCCATCTCCCAATAGGACTGGAGGAAGTCCTCGCTTCGGGGCTCGATGTAGGCGCGCTCGACGACGCGGTGCAGCTCGATGCGGAGGTCTTCGACGTGGTCGCGCAAGGGGCGCTCGCCGTCGACCTCCACATGCCGACGGTGCTCGCGTTCGAGGTCGGCGACCAGCTCCTCGAGGGCCTTCTGGATGTTGTCATCCTGCGCGAAGGCCACCGCCTTTTCGGAGCCATAGCCGCGCAGCACGGCCACGAAGGTCCACAGGCCGTCCTCCGACTCCACCTCGGGGAATTGCACAGGCGGGTTGCCGGCGAGACGGTGCCGGATGTACTTCATGCAATATTGGGCAAGCTGGGGCGGGAATGCGTAGGGCTTGTCCAACACACGGTAGTACAGCAGGCCATCGCCCACGCGGAACAGGCTGAAGTGGTTGAGGTGGTCGTGGTGGTACAGACGCGACAGCACAGAGCCGGTGCGGTCGATGGACTCCGTCATCGAGTGGTGCAGCAACACCACCCGCGCGCCCTTCTCCCGCAGCATCTCGGCCACGGCCGCCTCATCATGGCCCTGCAGCAGCTCCAACACCTCGGCGTCGGCCGTCAGCGCGCGCACCTCGGTGTCGTCGGACAGCCCCTTCACCTTGTCGGGAGCGTCGACCAGCACGGCGGAGTCCCACTTCTGCACGTACTTGCCCACCCGCTCGGCACCCTCGAAGGACAGAGACGCCTTGCCGGAGGCCTCGAGCGCAGCGGCGTAGCGGCCCATCAGGCCATCGCCATGGTGAACCGCGGAGCTGCTGGAGCCACCGCCCAGAGAGCCACCGGTGCCCGAGCAGGAGGGGCCGACCGCAAGCAGACCGAGGGCGACGGCCAGGGAGAGGGGGCGGGTCCAGGCGGTCAGGGCGCGCATTGAAGCTCCAGGTCGGCACTCGCAGCGCGGCGTCTATGCCACCGGCCACGCCCACGCACGACCCGAAGTCACCGGAAGACGGCCACCATGAGCTGGCTGTCATGGTCGTCATACGGCTGCACCATCAGCCAGGCGGCTCCGACCATCGAAGCAGCCAACAATCCGAGCTCGAAGGCGGCCACGAAGGTGGAGGCGAACGGCTCCGAGGCGAAGACCGGCGCTGGCCCGACCGGCTCGGTGTGCCAGGTGAAGCGCGAGTAGCGGGACTCGTAGGTGGCGAGCACCTGGCAGCGGTGGTGCCGAGAGGGGGCGGGGGGGTCGTCGTAGTGCAGGGTGAGCCGCACGTCATCGTCTACCTCCCACCAGTCCCAGTCGGGGGGAATGGCCCGGGTGGCCGCATTGATCTGGGCCATGGTGCGCCCATGCAGGGCGAACAGGTCGAGGGTGGCGGGGTCTTCGAGGGGATGCCCCGGCGGACCGGGCACCGCGAGATCGGCAATGGCCATCAGGTCGGCGTCGTGGTCGAAGGCGGCGGTGATCTGGGTGCGTCCCTGGGCGTCTCTCACGTAGGCGACGGCCCCCCGTTCCCAGCGGGGACCGGTGGACATGTTGGTGTGGAGGCGTCCGAGCGCCTGCTCCACCCCTGCAGTGGCATCCCCCGTGCGGTCATCGGGAGGCGGCCCGCCCCCCCAGGCGAGGGGGTGGGCGTCGAGGCCCCGCAGCCGCACACGTCCGCCGCGGTGCTCGAAGCGCAGCAGGAAGCGGCGGCATCCGAAGGGACCCGCCAGCACGTCGAGGGCGGCGTCGACCCGAGCGGCCCGAATGTAGCGAGCCAGATCCTGGCCGAGGGCTTGGGCGGACAGTCCGCCGGACTTCGCGCGATTCCAGCCCATCGGGCCTCCTGGCGCCTGCTCGGGGGCGCAGGCCGGGTGAGAGTGGATCCTACCCCCGTCGGCGTCGGCGACGGGAGCGAGCTGGTCGGGGGCTGGGGTCCCGCAGGTCGGGGTCGTCTTGAGGGAGGAGCTCCGGCCACCACGCGGGGGGCGGCACCTTGGTGGGGTGCAGGTCGTCCCCTTCGAGTCCGACATGGTGCAGCGCGAAGTCGACACCATCGGGCCGCGCGAGGGCCAGCTCGCCCCCACCGTACACACGGTCCCCCGCCAGAGCGAGTCCGACAAAGGCGCTGTGGACGCGGATCTGGTGCATCACTCCCGTGCGCATGGTCGCCCGCCAGAGCCACAGCCCGCCATCCACAGGTCCCACCCGCTCGAAGTGGGTCTCGGCATCCCGCCAGCGACCCCGGTGGGGCGTGTTGTTGCCGCGCTGGACCACCACACGTCCCTTTCGGCGCCGGGCGTGGGCGATGGGACGGCCACACGCGTTGCGGTCCCAAGGCACATCTCGGGAAGTGAGGAACAGGTAGGTCTTGTCCAGGCGGCGCTCGGAGAAGCGGGACCGCAGAGCCAGCAGGGCGGCCGGCGAACGGGCGACGAGCAGCAGGCCCGAGGTGCTGATGTCGAGTCGGTGGGCGATGCCGGCGTCGAAGCCGAGCGGCCAGGTGTGGTCGGCCAGCTCGGGCCACTCCTCCAGCAGCCTCGCCAGCACACAGTCCCCATCGGGATCCGAGTGGGGTCGAAAGCAGGGCAGGCCCGGGGGCTTGTGCACCCCGAGCACGTCGGGTCCGGTCCAGACGGTGACAAGGGCCTCGTTCATGACGCCACCTTGCCACGGGCGCGACGGGGACCCAGCCAGCCCACCGCACAAGCCAGCACAGACACCGCCACACCCGCCTTGAACAGCGTGAAGGTGTCGGTCGCCTCGACGAGCGCCGCCCCCCCTGCGACCCCACCCAGAGCGCCCACGCCCGCCATCGCCGCGCTCAGCGTCGCCTGTCCCCTGGCCCGCCGAGACGGACCGGCCCAGTCGTCGACCAGAGCCACGGCCGCCACCCAGAACGCCCCGAAGGTGAGTCCATGCAGCGCCTGCACCGCCACGATGGCCCAGGGCGAGCGCACAAAGAGCATGGCCGTCCACCGCACCACCGCCAGGGCCATGGCGGCGAGGAACAATGCTCGGGGGCCAAAACGGGTCATGAGCGCGCGCGACCTGGCCATCACCGCGATCTCCACCACCACGCCCGCAGCGATGGCGGTGCCAGTCCACCTCGAGGCCAGGCCCACAGCATCGAGGTGCACATCCAGCAGGCTGCTGGTCGCGACATGGATGGAGAAGTGCAGGGCAGAGGCCACGAGGAGCGTCCACAGCACAGGGTCGGTGAGCGGGAGTGGGGGGGCATCCGGCGAGGGCCGTTCGACGGCCGCAGGCGGCGGGGACGGGGGAAGCAGCAGGCCGAAGCCGAGCACCGCGGCGGATGTGAGAATGGTCGCCCACAGGGGACTTACAAGCAGAAGGTCGACCGCCCACCCCACCCCGAAGGAGCCAAGGAGGTAGCCGAAGGAGCCCCACCCCCGCAGGGACCCGTAGGCGGAACGGTCGGCGCCCAACCAGCCGAGGGCGAGGCTGTCGATGAGCGGACCCGTGGGTGCCGCACCCATCGAAAACAGCGCCGCAGCGGCCACCATGGCGAGGGTGGACGACGAGCTGAGCATCCCCACCGCACCGATCACCGCAAGCAGCCCGCCCAGCCGGACCCCCGCACGATGGGCCTGTCGAGTGTCGGCGAGGGCCCCCCATGGCGGGGCGGCCACGATGCGACCCAGCGGGAGGGCCGACAGCACGAAGACGAAGGCCCAGCCGTCAATCCCGCGACTCTTGAGCTCACCGGCCAGAAAGGGAACGGTCGCTCCCAGCACCGCGAAGGAGGCCAGGTAGAGGCCACGCAGTGCGACACGCGAGCGTCCGGCAGCGAGGCTCACCTGGCGGGTGCGAGGGCCGAGCGCGCAATCCAGAGCTGGCCCGCCCAATAGGTGAGCATCACCGCCACGTCGGCGAACTTGAAGGTGTAGGCGAACTTGTTGATCGCCAGCAGCGAGTCGCTCAGCACGAACAGCGCGGCGCCCAGCACCGCTGCACCGCCACCTGCGACGCGTCCCCAGAGGGCGCCGGCCCGCCACACCATGGCCGTGATGACCAACACGTAGGCGGCGACGGGGATGAGCAGGTCGCCGAGGTGGGGCTGGAGCACGAGGAACACGCCGCCGGTCCAGGCGAAGAAGGGCAGCAGCATGCCGAGAGCCAGCCGCTTGTCCTGCATCACGAAGGCGGACAGGTAGAGGATGTGGCCGATGAGAAAGGCCACCAGTCCGGCGATGAAGGCGTCGGCCGACCAGGCGAGCAGCACGTCGCCGAGGGCGGAGGCCACCAGACCGAGCGCGATGAGGGTCGCAGTGGGCCCGCCGCGACTGCGCTTGAGCAGCACGCCGACCAGGATGAGCACCGGAATCGGCTTGAGCACGAGCTCCGCGGCATGCACCCCGACCCAGTTGGCGTAGAGGTAGGCCACGCCGCTGCAGGCGAAGAGGTTGGCGATGAGGGGACCAGGCAGACCGAGCATGGGCTGTCGGCTAACCAACCCGAGGGCCCGCCGAGCTGGGCGATCTCACGGATTGAAGCGGTCGCCGCCTCAGTCGTCGCGGCGTCGGGCCACGGCCACCAGGGAGGCCATCAGGCCAAGGCCGGACATCGCTCCTGCAGCGTGCATGCAGCCGCCCTTGTCGCCGTCGCCACCCGAGCCGTCGACCTCGTCGCCGTCGTCGGAGCCGTCGTCGGAGCCGTCGTCGCCCAGCCCGGAGTCATCGGCCACCACGGGCTCGTAGTAGTCGGTGGGCAGGATGCCGGGCTCGTCGCACCACACGCGAGAGCCGTCCTCGCACCGGGCCCGCATCTCGCTGTCGATCCAGTCGAGGTAGAAGTCCACCCGGGTGTCGACTCCGCCCGTCTCGGCGCAGTCGCTGCTGTCGTAGGCGTGGGAGGTGACCCCGACGAGGCGCATGGTCTCGGTCGTCCCCTGCCCCACCCAGGCGAAGCTCGGGCCACCCGAGTCGCCGTGGCACTTGCGCACGTCGGACTCTTCTTTGCCCACCTGCATCTCGGGAGCGCCGATCTCGGCGATGTGGGACATGCCCTGCTGCTTGATCATGTAGGTGCCGGCGGGCGGGCTCCCCCAGCCGTCGACGTGCACCTGCTGTCCCCAGCCGACCACAGCGACCTCGGTGCCCTCCGCAAGTGCGGCGCCTTCATCCGCGGTGGGCAGCAAGGCGGCCTCCACATCGAGCACGGGCTCCGACAGGAAGACGAGCGCGATGTCGTAGTTCTCGTCGAGGCCGAGGCCGAGGGAGAAGAGGTCCCAGTCGGGGTGGTACACGGTGTCGGCCACCACCACGGCGTCGTCGGGCCACGCGAGGCCGGTGCGCGAGGCGTCGTAGGTGGAGAGATCGGCTTGGCGGCTCCACACGTAGGTGGTGTCGACGAGCTCGCCGTAGCCGTAGGTGAGGGCGACGGGATCGACGCAGTGGGCGGCGATGAGCACGACATCGGGCGCGATGAGCGTGGAGCTGCACATGAAGGTCTGGATGGGGTACGAGCCCCAGCTGCCGCCATCGATGATGGTGTCGATGAGGAGGCCGCCGGTCTGGGGGTAGTCGTCGCGGGTGGCCGCCTCTCCGTTGATGATGGCCGCGCCGCCGTCGCGCTCGAGCAGGTCGAAGGGACTGTCGGTGTGGCCTTCGGAGTCGTCGACGCTGGCCGGCGAGCGGTCGAGGTCACCGGCGATGGCCGGGCCGGACAGGGCGGCGCTGAGCAGGACAAGGCCGACGAGACGGCTGCTTTCGCAAATCGAGATCATGGTCCCTCCACCCCGTTGGGGCACGCATTTCTGGACGTGCCACGGTGTAGATTGGGACTCCTCGACTCGCAAGTGACCTGCGTGAGCAGGTTGTATGGAGCGACAATCAGGGAACCGCCGCCAAGGCGTCGACATGGGCCTCAGGGGCGACCGTCTCGGTGGTGAGCAGCTCGGGAAGCACACCGAATACGCCCAACAGGAGACACACGGTGACAGCCCAGCCGAACAGACCCCAGCGCTTGGTGGCCTTGGGGTCTCGGCGTTCGGACAGCGCGTGCGCCTCCACCTGCCGCTGCATCGCGGCCAGGTGTCCGGGGGTGGGGGGTCCGCCGACTGCGGGGGACGGGTCGTACATCACTGGAGGCCTCCGTCGCCCCGTCCATCGGCCGATGTCCCCCGCACTTGACCCGCAATGACCAAAAACAGCCATGTCCCCCAACCCGAGCCACCGACTGCCCGACGATGTGCGCGTGGAGGGGATAGAAGCGGATCGCACGGCGGCGGGCCCGGTCCGCGCGTGCTGGCCGCCGCTCAGGAGCGCACCGTGGAAGAACAGCCGACCAACCCTGTCGACGCCCCCGCCCCCTCCGACGACGTCGCCGCGGTGCAGGTCGCCTACGACCGCCTGCGCACCGCCTGGGATGCCGATGGTGGCCTGCCCTACAAGACCCGCATGGCGCTGTTGAAGGGTCTGAAGAAGGCGATGAAGGCCCAGAAGGCCCAGCTCGCGGCGGCCATCCGCACCGACTACGGCAGCCGCAGCGAGTTCGAGAGCATCGTGGGCGAGGTCTTTCTCGTGCTTGCAGGCATCGACCACGCCCGCGCCCACCTCCGCGACTGGATGGAGCCCCGCGAGGTCGAGGTCGCCCCGCACCTGCGTCCGGCCTCCGCGCGCATCGTGCGCCAACCGCTCGGCGTGGTGGGGGTCATCGCGCCCTGGAACTACCCCGTGCAGCTGTGCCTGGGTCCCCTCGTGGCTGCCATCGCAGCGGGCAACCGGGTGCTGATCAAGACCTCCGAATTCACGCCGGCCACCAATGCCGCGGTCACCTCGCTGGTGCGCGGCGTCATTCCGGAGGAGGTGGTGCAGGTGGTGCATGGCGAGGGGGACGTCGGCGGCGCGGTGGCCGCCCTTCCCCTCGACCACATCCTCTTCACGGGCTCCACCCGGGTCGGCCGCCTGGTGATGGAGGCCGCAGCGAAGAACCTCACGCCGGTCACGCTGGAGCTGGGGGGCAAGTCCCCTGCCCTGATCCATGAGTCCTTCCCGCTGGCCAAGGCGGCGGAGCGCATTGTGTGGGGCAAGATGTTCAACAGCGGGCAGACCTGCATCGCGCCCGACTACGTCATGGTGCCGGAGGGCAAGGCGGGGGAGTTCGTGGAGGCCGCGAAGGCCGCCTACGCGAAGATGTACCCCTCGATGAAGGACAACGCCGACCACACGGCCATCATCAGCGAGCGCCACTTCGCCCGTCTCCAGCACCTCGTGGCCGAGGCCGAGCAGGCCGGCGTCACCGTGGCCCGGTCCGGCAGCGAGTCGCCCGACGCCGAGTCGCGCAAGATGCCGCTCACCCTGCTGGTGGAGCCTGGAGACGACATCGCGGCCATGCAGGAGGAGATCTTCGGCCCCGTGCTGCCGGTGGTCACCTACACCGACCTCAGCGGCGCCATCCGGGCCATCAACGCCCGTCCCCGTCCGCTCGCGCTGTACTACTTCGACCGCAAGAACAGCCGCATCGACGAGGTTCTCGCCCGCACCACCAGCGGTGGGGTCTCCGTCAACGAGTGCCTGGCCCACATCACCGTGGAAGACCTCCCGTTCGGCGGCGTGGGCCCCAGCGGGATGGGCGCCTACCACGGCGAGGCCGGCTTCCTCACCTTCACCCATGAAAAGAGCGTGCTGCAGCAGGCCCGCTTCAACCTCGTGTCGATGCTCAACCCGCCCTACGGCGGCCTCGCCAGGTGGTTCGCCAAGGTGATGACGGCCCTGTAGGCGGGGTCCGAGGGCGGCGGGGCAATGGGACGGTGCAGCCGAGCGCAAAGGCTGCCCTACAAGCTCTCGGGATCGGTCCGATGGGGGGACAGCTCCCCGGAGGTGAGGATGAACCGCCCCGCCCGCCTGCCACGCACCGATGACGCCCGCGCCGCTCTGCGCGAGGTCCTCGGGGCGCGACGCCTGCCGGTGTTTCCCGCGCAGCACGCCCGAATCCTCGAGTGCATTCGCGAGGACCACGACAACCCGGCCCCGCTCGTGGAGGCCATCTCCCTCGACCCTTCGGTGAGTGTACGGGTGCTGCGGCTGGCGAACAGCGCGGCCCTGGGCCTGCGGTGTCGGGTGGACAGCATCCAGCGGGCGGTGGTGGTGCTCGGGCGTGCCCAGCTCCAGTCGCTGGTCGTAGGACTCGGCGTGGTCAAGGCCATTCCGCGGCACCGGGTGGGTCCCCTCGACCGGCGCAGGTTCTGGGCGACCGCCACCTCCCGCGCCGGCATCGCGCGGCGGCTGGCCGAGCAGGTGATGCCACCCGCCGCCGCAGTGAGCTTCACCGCGGGCCTCATCTGCGACCTGGCGGTGCCACTGATGACGGGTGCGCGTCCGCGCCTCTACGCCGACCTGCTGCGGGCGGTGCGTCGAGAGGGCATGCCCCTCGATCTGCTGGAGCAGGACAGCCTGGGCTGGGACCACGCAGATGTCGCCGGCTGGCTGGCCACCACCTGGGAGCTGCCCGCCCGGCTGTCCACGCTGCTGGCCACCCACCACCAACCGATGCCCGAGGAACGCTCCGAGGCCGGCATCGTGCGTGCAGCCGTCATCGCGTCGGGGTCCACCGGGCTCGAGCCGGACGCGAAGGGCCGCCTGGCGCGCGCGTCCACCGCATGCTGGCACCACCTCGGCATCCAGCCCGACGTGAGCCGCCGAGTGCTGCGCGCCACAGTCGACCCGAAGGACGCCTTGTCGCGGGTGTTCACCTGAGCTGACCAGTGGGGCCAGCCCGACGGAGCGCGCGGCCTACCAGTCCTCGTCGTCATCCTTGCGGTAGCGCTTCTTCTTCTTGCGCTCCGGACGCCGCCGCTTGCGATCCGAGCCCCAGTCGTCGTCGCCGCCGGAGAAGGGGTCGAAGCCGCCGCCGCGGGCACCACCACCGCCGCCCCAGCCACCACCGCCACCGCGACCGCCGCCGCCGCTACGGGAACCACCGCCCCAACCGCCGCCGCGGTCGAAGCGCCGCTCGCCGGAGTCCCGACGCTCGGGCTGCCAGTCCCCGCCGCCATCGCCAGCGGGCCCGCTCCAGTCGTCCTTCTGCCAGGCTTCCTCGCGCGGTGCATCTTCGCGCGCAGGCGCTGCGGGGCGGGGGGGACGGCGCCGGTAGCCCACCTCGACATCGGGCGGTGGGCGCCCAACCGGAGCATCCCGCGGCGGACCCCGGTGGCCTCTGTCCTCTCGACGGGGACCCCGGTCATCTCGCCGAAAGCCACGGTCGTCGCGGCGTGGCCCCCGGTCATCCCGCCGGAAGCCACGGTCGTCTCGACGGGGCCCTCGGTCGTCCCGACGGGGACCCCGGTCGTCGCGGCGGGGACCCCCATGCCGAGGCGGGCCACTCCGCCCGGGCCCGCGGCTGCGGTCGTCCCGGGCTTCGCGCACGTTGACCTGTCGGCCCCCGAAATTGCCGCCATCGAGTCCGGCGATGGCGGCCTTGGCCTCGTCTTCGGAGCCCATCGTCACGAAGCCGAAGCCTCGGGACCGTCCGGTGTCGCGGTCGCGCACCACCACGGCCTCCACCACTGTCCCGTGGTTCGAGAACGCCTCTTGGAGGTCGTTTTCGTTGGTGGCCCACGGCAGCCCTCGCACGAACAGCTTGCTTCCCATGGCCTGCTCAGCACGTTGTCGTTGGTTGGGTCCCCGCAGTCGACCGGGGACGATCGGCGACCATCCGCCGAGGACAAGATGCTACCGCCGGGGAGATCCAGTGCGGCCAGCTTTGTCGGTGGGCCGCTGACCATCGACCTCAAGGTGCGCCGGCCCGCTAGACCAGACGCAAGGGGACCCCGCCCTCCGAGTCCACCAAGACGCCCACCTCCACTGCATCTTGGTAGCCCACAGCCCGCAGCGCCTCGACGGCAGCCGGGGCCTGTTCTGCCGCCAGAGCCACCAGCAGCCCCCCCGCAGTCTGTGGATCAAAGAGCGCCTCGACCCTCGGATCCAGGCTGCAGCCGGCGGGGACGCGGAGCGCGGCGTCTCCCAGGCGGTTCTGGGCGTGGAAGGAGCTCCGTTCCCCCGCCCGCAACAAACGCTCTGCACCGCGCAAGAGGACCAGTCGATCGAGCTTCAGCTCAGCGGCCACCTGTGGACCTGCCAGCATGGTGCGCAGGTGCCGGGCGAGGCCGAAGCCCGTGACGTCGGTGGCCGCCCGGATGTCGAAGGCCGCGAGCGCAGCCACCGCGTCGGCGTTGGAGCGGGTGAGGTGGGCGTGGATGGCCTCGACCTCCGCCCCTGTGGCGCGTCCGGCCATGTCGGCGTGGAGCACCACCCCGCTGCCCACCGCCCGGCTCAACACGAGGGCATCGCCCGCCTTGCCCCCCCGGGTCGGCCACAGCGGAGCACCCTCGCGCGGGATTCCGGTCACCGACAGGCCCACCCGCAGGCCGGGACCGATGGTGGTGTGACCGCCCACGAGGCTCACGCCGACGGCATCGAGCTCGTGGCGCACTCCGGCGAGGGTGTCGGCCAGGATGCTGGCACCATGCACCTCGGGCACCTCCACGATGGCCAGCGCGAAGCGTGGGGTCGCCCCTTTGGCCCACACGTCGTTCAGCGCGTTGATGGCCGCCACCCGACCCACCAGCCAGGGGTCGTCGGTGAAGGCCGGAAAGGCATCGACGGTCTGCACCAGCAGCCCCCCGGCATGGCGCAGCACAGCCACGTCGTCGGCCACATCCACGCCCGCGACCACATCCGGGTCGGCGGGCGGAGGGGGCAGTCGAGACAGTGCCCGTCGCAGGGGTGCATCGGCGAGCTTGGCCGCGCAGCCGCCACAGGCCATCTCGCCGTCCATCGGCGGCATGCCGGCGTCGAAGGCAGGCGCGGGAACGCCCTGACCATCGAGCACCTGGAACTTCTCCATGAAGCGGCGGTCGATCCAGTCCTTCATCCGGCCCAGCAGGCGCCCCTGCCCCACCCAGGCGCCCCGGGTGCCGATGGCCGACCCGTCGCAGGTGTTGAGCAGGGCCAGAAAGTGCCTCTGGGGGACATAGGAGCGAAGCCGTCCGCCGGTGAGGCGCGCGAGCAGGTTGTCGGTGAGCACCGGTCCAGCGCGCACCGCATACACCCCGGCCCGCGGTACCTTCGGACCGTCGGCCAGCACCGCGCAGTCCCCCGCGGCGAACAGGTCGGGATGACCGACCACAGACAGCTCGCCGGTGGTCTGGATCCATCCGTCGGGGTCTACCGGCAGCCCGCTGTCACGTCCCAATGCATGGGCCGCCGCGCCCCCCGCCCACACCGTGAGGTCGGCGGCGATGACCGTCCCATCTTGCGTGCACACGTCCCTCGCCCGCACCTCTGCGACCCGCTGGCCCCCGCGATGCGTGATGCCGAGCTGGGCGAAGGCCGCCCGGACCTTGCGAGCGCCCCGCGTCCCCCCTCCTACCTGTGGCTCCAAGGCAGCCGAGACCACCGTCACCGAGGGCATCCTCCCCATCGACCGCACACGGGCATGCAGTGCGAAGGCCAGCTCCACCCCGGCCGCACCCGCCCCCACCACCACCACACGGATGGGGTCATCTTGGGAGGACAGGCTGGAGAGGCGCGCCTGAATGCGCCGGTCGAGCTCACTGATGGGCCGGGTGGGGACGGCGTGTTCACGCACGCCGGGGAGCTGGTCTCCCGACACGGTGGAGCCGATGTCGATGCTGCACACGTCGTAGCGGACTGGCGGCCGTGGACCGGCCACGACCACCTCCTTCGCCTGGGGATCGATGCGAAGGGCCGGCGCCAACACCACCGCTGCGCCCGCCCGACGCGCCAGCGGGACCACATCGATGGTGACCTCATGCTCGGCGTACTGGCCCGCGACGAGCCCCGGGATCATGCCGGAGTAGATGGCCCGGGCCCGGTCGGTGACGACGGTGACGTGCACAGTGGGGTCGGGCTGCATCACCAGACGACGCAGCACCTGCACATGCGCATGGCCGCCGCCGACCAGCACGAGGCGACGGGAAGGAGCGGGAGCCTGCATTCGGTCTCCAGGCCGAGCGGAAGGCTCCTCGCTATCGGAGGCCCGGCGGGACCGGCAAGCGAGGTGGCGCAGGGAGAGGCGCGCCCTTCAGTCCACCGGCACGAGCTGCACATCGTCGAGGAAGCCGAGCCAGATGCTCGCGTTGTATCCGCCAACCGTGAACACCAGGCGCTCGTCGTCGGGGAAGCGGGTGTCGGGGGCCTCGAAGAAGACCTCGGCCTCCTGCCAGCCCGTGCTCTTCTGACTGTGCTCGCCGGTGTCATAGAGCATCGGGCAGACGTCGGACCAGTCGACGTGCCACAGCACCGTGGCGTCGAAGTCGTCGCCCTGCATCCGCACGTTCAACCAATTCGGGACCCCACTCGCCCCGCAGCTGGACCATTCGTTGGTGCGCACCTGCCACTTGAAGGACAGGCGCATCAGGCGGTTGGGGGCGGGACAGATGTCCTGGCCGACCTCGTTGTAGGAGGGGTCGCCGTCGTAGGTGAACATGTAGAGCAGGTGGCTGCCTTCCTCGGGGACGGTCGACAGGTACTCGGTGACGCGGAATGCATCGAAGTCGGTGCCGAGGGCGGACACGGTGGTCCAGTGGTCGGGGTCGGCGTTGGGGGGCGTGAGGTCTTCGAAGCCTCCGTTCCGCAGGCCGGTGGGATCACCGAGGTAGACGTCGTCTTCGGAGAGCCAGACGAGGCGGGAGCCGTCGCCCGGGAAGTGGGCGGACACCTCGGAGAGGCGGCTGTTGGCCTCCTCACGGTCGAGAAAGCCCCGCATGAAGGCCACGTCGGTGTTGAGGGCCCCCCCTGCCGACACGCCATCGTCGTAGCCGTAGGCGACCGATGCGCCGGCAGCCATGAAGGACGCGATGGGCTCCACATTCGCGCCGGAGTTGCACGCCGCCAGCGCCACGACGGTGTTCTGCATCGGAAAGTCCGCCGGCCGCTCGGCCCGAATCCACTCGCCCGTGAAGGCCAGCACCCACTCTCCGCGGGCCTTCACCCGAACGAGGTGCCCGGCATTGAACATCGCCTGGTCTTCGGCGCTCAGGTCGCGGCGGGCGGGACCTTGCCGGGTCGCGAGGATGCCCCGCTCGGCGCCCCAGCCGGAGGGCCCGTACCAACGCGAGAGCATGCCGTGGGTGGACAGTGCGAAGATGCCGGCATTGAGGGCATCTCGGACGGCCGACAGGTCGACCTCGGCGGGGTCGGTGATGCCGTAGCGCACGGGCTCGCCCACGGCTGGACAGCTGATGGTGCGGGCCCGGATGAGCTCAGGTAGGAACTCGCCGACTTCGATGGGGAAGCTGCGGTCGGTGGTGCCGTCTCCATCCGCATCGTAGTGACCCACGAAGTGGTCGGAAAAGGGCGCCAGGCTGATGATCTCGCCGGAGTCGGTCGCTGTGGAGGGCGGGGGCGGTGGACCCGCGGTGCCGGCTGACGACCAGGTCTGGGCCCGCAGGTGGCGTACGGGGCTCATCGAGGGGACGCTCGGAGGCGGGCTGGCCGCTGGAAGCTCTCCCGTTGGAAGTGCTCCGAAGTCCACCTCCTCGGCACCCAGCTCCCCGTCGAGGGGCTGGTAGATGACGTGTGGCAGGCCACTCTGGATGTATTCCACCGTGCGGCCGGACGGGTGGAGCAGCACCGCCTCCACCTCGGAGATGCCGAGGAGCGCCTGGGCGGCCGCCTCCGCACGGGACACGGCATCGTCGGCGGCAGCATCCATCGCAGCGTCGACGGCGGCCATCGTGCGGTCCAGGGCCTCGAAGGCATCGTCGGACAGGGGCTCGGAGACCGTGAAGTCGACGGTGGGGGTCGCGCCGGTGCGGCCGTCCACTTCCGCGACCGCACGCAGAGTCCAGGCGGACGCCGACTCCACTGGAACACTGAGAATGCCCGCCCACCGGCCATCTTCGTCTGGGTCCGACAGGGTGCCCCACACCTCGGACAGGCCCCCGGCACCATCGTCGGGCCCCACCTCGATGCCCGAGACCGTCCCATCGGTGAGCACACTGGCCACCACCTCCACCGACGTGCCCACGTCCACCTGACCCAGCGAGACCGACAGGCCCGACGCGAGCGGAACCCCCGGGGTCGAAGACACCACAATGGCCTCGGACTCGCTGTTCCCGTCCGCATCCGTCGCCGTGAACACAAGCTGGTTGTCGCCGGGGGTCAGCACGAGGTCGGCGGCCGTCCAGGCAGACGCCACGGGGACGGAGCCGCTGTCGGTGCCGTTGGACCAGCTCAGCTCGACCACCCGCTCCGCGACGGTGCCCACCACCGTGACCCTGTCGCCGTCCACCGCGAGATCGCCGCCCCAGTTGGGGCCGACGATGGCGAGCAGGTCGGCGGGCAAGCTGTCGGCATCGGTGAGCCGGGGGTCGTCGCGCCAGGCCTCGTCGCCGCCGTCGTCGCCACCTTCGTCGCCACCGTCATCTCCGCCGTCATCGCCGCTGCCTCCGTCTTCGCCCTCCCCGTCTCCCGAGCCGCCGTCGTCACCGCCTTGCACATCCTCGCTGCTCCCCTTGGAGCCATCGGTGGTGCAGCCGAGGAGGAGCAGGCAGACAAGGGCAAGGCGACGCATGGGACCTCCGGCCGGCAGGGGCGCTTCCGCTCAGTTCAGAGGTGAGGGATAGTGCGGCCAGCGGGGGCAGGCGTGTCCCAGCGTGTCCCAGAAGTGCGCGTGGTCAGGCGCTGAGGCGCGAGGACGCGGGGCCCAGGTAGCGGGCGACGACACGGGCGAGGTCCGCCTGGGAGACCGGCTTGAGCATGTGGTCCTCGACGCCTTGAGCGGACAGCTCCCGCACGATGGCCTCGGAGAAGTGCCCCGACATGGCAACCATCTTCAGGCCTGGACCGTGGTGGGCCCGCAGCGCGCGCGCGATGTCCGGGCCGTCGAGGTAGGGCAGCTGCATGTCGAGGAGCACCAGGTCCCATGTCTGGGCGGTGCCGAGTCGAACGGCCGCGCGACCGTCGGCCGCCACCTCGGTCTGGACGCCGACCAGCTCGAGCTGTCGTTGGAGCACCATCTGGAGGACGGTGGAGTCTTCGACCAGCAGGACACGCGCCGGCAGCGGTGCGACAGCGGCCGGTACGGGGACGATCTCGACAGTCCAGTGGATGGACTCGAGGGCGGCTGACAGGCTGCTTCGCGTCGGCGGATGGGACACGACGGCCCGCACCTTGTCCAACAGGCCCGAGGCGGCGAGTGCCGGTCGGTCCCCGACGCGCGCGACCAGCACCACCCGGTCGAGCTGGTCGGCGGACAGGGTCTTCAACCGGTCCGCCGCACGGGCGTCGGCGACCACCACTGGAAGCTGCGGGGCAACCCGGTCCACCACCACCACCTCTGCGCCGCGCGCCTCCAGCAGCTCGGTCATGGTGCCCCGGTGCACACCATCCTCCGCCAGCAGACCCACCCGCTGACCTGCCAGGGGGCGCCGGGGGCGGCCTTCGTCGAGAACCCCCAACCACACCGAAAAGCGGAAGGTGGCCCCCTGCCCGGGTCGACCCTCGGCTGAGATGTCGCCGCCCATGGCCGTGATGATGCGGTGGGTGATGGCCAGCCCCAGCCCTGTGCCGCCGAACTCCCGGTGAACGGTGTCGTCGGCCTGCTGGAAGGGGACGAACAGGGCTTCGGCAAGCTCCGGCGCAAAGCCCACCCCCGTGTCGGATACCTCCACGTCGATGCGGGCGCGGCCGTCGTGGCCGGGGTGGCAGCTCAGGTGCACGAGGATGCGGCCCTCGGCGGTGAACTTGGCGGCATTGCCCACGAGGTTGACCAGCACCTGCCGCAAGCGCGCGAGGTCGCCCCGCAAGCGGTCGGGCACGTCGGCATCGAGCCGCAGCACAAGCTCGACGCGGCCGTCGGGGTCGGCGCCCATCACGATGGCGGGCAGGGGCGCGAGGAGGTCCTCGGTGGCGAAGTCCTCGGACACAAGGGTGATGTCGCTGTTTTCGATCTTCGCGAAGTCGAGCACCTCGTTGATGAGGTCGCGCAGGATGCCGGCTGTGCTGTGGGCGCGGTGGATGTACTCGCTGGCGACATCGCCCAGGGGCTCTTGGAGGGTGAGCTCGATGAGGCCGAGCACACCGTTGAGCGGGGTGCGCAGCTCGTGACTCATGCGGGCCAGGAACTCGTCCTTTGCCGCGTTGGCGGCCCGGGCGGCCTCCGTGCGCTCCAGCACCCGCTGCTCGAGGTCTTCGGTGAGTGCCTGTAGGGCGGCGTTGGCGTGGCGCTGTTCGGTGATGTCGACCGCCACCGAGCACACCGCCGTCACGCCCCGGACGGTGCCGGGAAGCCGGGTGCGCACCGCCCGCATGATGCGCACCTCACCCCCGAGATCGACCTCCACGTCCTCGGAAATGGGACGCCCCTCCTCCAGGCCGCGCAGGTCGGGAAGCCGGGCATTTGCACTCCGCCGCAGGGCCGCGCTGGTCTGGTTCTCCAGCAAGGGACGACCGTCGACGTCGCGCACGCAGATGGGGACAGGCGCCGCGTCGAGCACCGCCTGCACCTCGGCCCGGTCGCGGGACTGCTCTCGGCTGCGGCGTACAAAGGCGAGCAGCGTGCCAAACAACAACAGCTCGAACGCCGCCATGCCCGCCCACACCACGCGGGTGAACCGGCGGGCCGGCGCCAGCGCCTCCGACGTGCGCCACTCGGTGACCACGCCGATGGACAGGGCGTCGATCCAGCGCCACTGGCCCATCACGGCCACCCCGTCGGGTCCCGAGTACGGAGCGACGGAGCCTCCGTCGACGCCACCCAGCACCGCCTCCACGCCAGAGTCCGCAGCAGCCGGAGGCACCCGCTGGCCGAAGCCCATCTCCCACTCCGCAGGGGCCATCGCGCGGCGCGGGGCCATCAGCCGACCTTCCGCGTCGACGGCGTAGGTCTCTCCCGCCCCGCCGGGTCTGCCTTCCTCCAGCATGGGCAGGTAGGCCAGCGTGGGGTCGATCCGGAGGGACAAGAAGCCCTGCACGCGCCCGCTGTAGTCGATGAGCGGAGCCGCCGCGAACATGGTCGGCGCGCCGTCTACGAGCCGGCCTCGGCGCAGCAGGGCCACATCCGACCTCTGCGGGCGCGACACCACACTGTGCCCGCTTCGGATGCGCACCAAGGCCTCGGGGACGTCGAGCAGCGGGTTGCGGGTGCCCAGGTTGGCGTCGCGGGAGGAGCCCACCGAGGTGCCATCCAGCCGCACTACGAAGAAGCCCTGGAAGCCGGCCTGGTGGATGAGCTCCGTGAAGCGGGCGCGCAGAGCGTGCTGGTGGGCGCTGTCTGCGAGCTGCCCATCGGGCGTCTGCAGCAGGTGAAGTGCGTGCTCTCGCACCTGTGGATCGGCGGCCACATGGTCGGCGAGCTGGGACCGTGTGCGCACCCAGGTCTCGACCGCACGCTCGGTGGTGTCGGCGAGCACAGACAGGTGGTGCTCGGCATCCGCCGTGACGAGCGCGTGGATCCAGCGGTGCAGCAGCAGGCCCGAGGCCGGCGGAATCGCGAAGATGAGGAGCGCCAGGCCCACCACACTCCAGGGGACGGCGCTGTGCGCACGGCTCGACATTCACACTCCGAACGCCCAGCCCAACGGACCCTGGCCCCCCGGCTTGACTCATTCGAGCCACAGAGGGCCACTCACTCCAGCCAGCGGCCCCCGGAGCTGACGCCGGTCACCCCTCCGTGCCCCCCGAATCGACCTCCGATCCAGGCTGGCCAGGCTCCATTCGCCAAAGAACGCGAATAGAGCGACAAGAGGCGAAAAGGCAGCGCCAAGAAAGAGGACGGCCCGGAGCTGGGGGACTCCGGGCCGCTTGCTTTAATGGTCGGGGAGACAGGATTCGAACCTGCGACCCCTTGACCCCCAGTCAAGTGCGCTACCAGGCTGCGCTACTCCCCGAAAAGCTCCCGCCTTTTAATAGGAAGGCGGACGTGAGGCAAGCGGATTCTACCGCTGAATCATGTCGAGCTCGATCCCGTCCCGGAGCTCGTGGATGCCATCCCGCAAGGCGCGCACCTTGTCGAGGGCGGCCTGAACCCGTGCGACGTCGACCACAGGGGCCGAGTCCCCGCCGCCTTCCAGCACGCGCCGAGCACCTGCGATGGTGTAGCCCTCGTCGTGCAGCAGCGACTTGATGCGCAGGAAGCGGGACAGATCGGGCTGGCGGTAGATGCGCTGCCCGGATGGGCTCCGCTCGGGCTTGAGCTGGAACTCGCTCTCCCAATAGCGAAGCACATGGGCGTCGACGCCGACGAGCTGGGCGACCTCACCGATGCGGTAGCTGGCACCTTCACCGGCGCGGGCTGGCGCCTCCGTGGCGGCATCGACGGCCGGGGCGACCGAGGCGGTGCTCTCGTCGTCAACGTCTTCCACCGCTCGGCGGAGGGCATCCGCGAGGTTGCGGCCGGTGGCGGACCGACGGGTCTTGCGAGACGACGACCGGGGCTTCTTCTGGGTCACGGGCACTCCACGTCACCACACGCCGTAGCACGCCGGGACCGGTTCGTAGAGGTCGACGGGGCCGTGGGATCAGGCGCTGTCGAGCTCCATCAGCTCCAGCAGCGTGCGTGAGGGCTTGAAGTGGACCACCCGGCGCGCCGGGATGGTGATTCGCTCGCCGCTGGAGGGATGAACGCTGCCTCTCGCGGCACGGTCGCGGACGGTGAACTGACCAAAGCCCACGAGCTTGACCTTGTCGCCGTAGCAGAGCGAGCGGGTGACGAGGGCCAGCACCGAGTCGATGCAGGCCGCGGCATCGGCACGCTCGAGCCCCACGCGTCGCTGGAGGCGCTCGGCCAGTACCGCGCGCGTGACCCGGAGCCGACCGCCCTGGCTCACTCCTCCGGCTCCTGGTTCTCGGAGATGGTCCACAGGCGGAAGGTGAGCGTGTCGACCCGCTGTTCACCTTCGTCGCCCACGCTCTCCAGGGTGACCAGGTAGACGCCTTCATCGGCACTGTCCTGCTCGAGGTCGCGTTCGTCGACGCCACGCTGGGGGGACTTGAGTCGCACCGACGCCCGGTCGACGACGTCCTGGTAGGCGTCGTAGACCTCGATGACGATGTCGTGGTTGGTGCCGATGGGACCGCCACCCGGCTCCACGCGGGCGAGCCCGACCTCGACCTGGCCCGTGCTGCTCATCAGACCGATTTCGACGGGGTCGAGCACCTCGTCGATGCCCACCTCGATGGTGAGGCTGTCGTTGGTGTCGTTGTACTGGTCGTACTGGATCTCGTTGTCCTTGTTGCAGCCGACGAGCGCCATGCCAAGGACGCCAACGAGCAGTGCTGGCGGACAGCGGAGCGAGACAGCGGATTGGTCGAACATGGGCGACTTCCTTGCGCAGCGCGCGGGGCGTGGTCTGAGCGACCCCTGGACGCGGGTGGACGTAGCCTCTCGGAGCCCCACACGTCGACGCCTGCACAACTACGACGAAGCCGACGCAGTCGATTCTTCTGGGTCGACGGTGGGCCAGGCGCCGGGGGCGGACACGACAACGCCCGGTTCCGCGAAGAACCGGGCGTGGGTGCGACACCCGCGGCGCAAGGCCACGAGGGGGGCTCAGGCGCGGGCAGCCTTGGAGGCGTCGGCGATGGCCTTGAAGGTGTCGGCGTCGTGGATGGCCAGCTCGGAGAGCTGCTTGCGGTCGAGCTCGATGCCCGCCAGCTTGAGGCCATGCATGAAGCCGCTGTAGTTGTCGCCGAGGGGACGCAGTGCCGCGTTGATGCGGACAATCCACATGCGACGGAACTGACGCTTCTTCTCCTTGCGGCCCCGGAACTTGTAGGACTGCGCCTTCATCACGGCCTGATGGGCCTGACGGAGGTTGTTCCGGCGGGTGTTGAAGAAGCCCTTCGAACGCTTGAAGATCTTGCGAAGGCGTGTCTTGCGAATCTGACGGCGCTTGACGCGTGCCATGTCGACTCCTTGTCAACCGCTTCCCAGCCTGCTTCGAGGCGGTGGCGGCGGGTCGTTGAGGGGGAAGAGAATCAGCCGTTGGGGAGGAGCTTGGCGATGTGGCCAGCGTCGCAGTCGTTGAGGTAGCCGGCCTTGCGGGCCTTGCGCTTCATCGACTTGGACTTCTTCTCGAGGATGTGGCGCATCTTTGCGCGCTTGACCTTCACCTTGCCAGAGGCGGTGAAGCTGAAGCGCTTCTTGGCACCACTGTGGGTCTTCATCTTGGGCATGACGACTCCAACTCGCCCGTCACTTCTTGCGCGGTGCGAGAATCATGAACATTTGGCGGCCTTCCATGGAGGGCCGGGTTTCGACTTGTCCGACATCTTCGACAGCCTGGGCCACCTCTCGGCACCGGAGCTCTCCGATGTCGCGGTGGGCCATTTCGCGGCCGCGGAAACGGACGGTGACCTTGACCTTGTTTCCGGCTTCGAGGAAACGACGGGCGTGCTTCGTCTTGACGTCGAAGTCGTGCTCGTCGGTCTTGGGGCGAAGCTTGATCTCCTTGACCACGATGTTGGTCTGGCGCTTCTTCGCCTCGCGTTCCTTCTTCTGGTTTTCGTACTTGATGCGCCCGAAGTCTCCGAGCTTGCACACCGGCGGCCGGGCGTTGGGCGCAACCTCGATGAGGTCGAGCCCACGCTCACGCGCAAGACGGATGGCGTCTTCGGTCAGGAACTCACCCAGCCGCCGGCCTTCATCGTCGATGACGAGAACGCGGGTGACGCGGATGCGGTCGTTGACCCGGGGGCCCTTGGCCTCGGGTTCCATCAAACGACGACGACGACGGGGGGGACGCCTCAAATGTGCTCCAGTTCTTCGGAAACTGCGCCCGGGGGCGCGGGTGTGCTGCCGAGGCAGCGCTGGGAAGTGGTTTGGGGGGCGGTGCCGCCACTCCGGCCAGCGGACGCTGGAAGGGTGTGGACCACCAGTGTGTCGGCGGGTGGTGCAGGACCGAGGCGGACCGGAGACCCACCCGCTTGTCGACGCATGATCGCAGACTGCCACGAAAAGAGGAGCATCGCAGGCGCGCCGGATCCCGCGCGAGGTAGCGCACACGGCCGACGTCGTCAACGCATGAAGCCCCCGCCAGGACGAATCTGCCAGCAGCAGGCGGCCCGCGAGTGCTCCGACTGCAACGGAGGACGACTTCCAGTAGAGAAAAAGAACGAAGCCACCGGGGATGCCGGTGGCTTCAAAGTGGTAGGCTCGGGCGGACTTGAACCGCCGACCCTCGCCGTGTCAGGACGATGCTCTCCCACTGAGCTACGAGCCTTCAGTGCCGCGGAAAGCCCTCAACGAGGGTGCTTTCGTTGGCCTGCCCTTGATTGCGCAGCTTCACTCGGAGGACTGCAAGCGGGGCAGGTGGGCGCCTGGAGCTTGAAAGCGCGGGGCCTCCAGCGTCAGGCCCCCGCCTATTAATGAGGGCGGAGACAGTTGGCCACCAAAGGTGCGAATTCCTCGGCTGCCGCTCCGACCTGAGGCGCAACGCCACAGAGCCGCTCGACCGAAGTGACGCCCCCATCGTGGATTCCACAGGGCACGATGGCGCCGAAGCCAGCCAGATCGGGAGCGAGGTTGATCGCCAGTCCGTGCAGGCTGACACCGCGCCGGATGTGAATGCCGACTGCCGCCACCTTGTCCGACGCCACCCACACCCCGGGAAAGCCACAGCGGCGACGGGCGCCGTCCACACCCAAGGTGCCCAGCCAGTCGATGGTGGCCTGCTCCAGCCGGTAGACGTAGTCCTTCACCTTGAGGCGGCGGTCCCAAAGAGAGATCAAGGGGTAGACCACGAGCTGCCCGGGACCATGCCAGGTCGCCAGTCCACCGCGCTCGGTGCGGCTGAAGGCGATGCCCAGTGACGCGAGGGCCTCGGGCGAGGGCGTGCCCGGTGCAGGGCGGCGGCCGACCGTGACCGTGGGTGGATGCTCCACACACCAGACCACCTCCGCGGCCTCGCCCGCGATGATGGCGTCGCGTCGGGCCCGCTGCCGTTCGGCGCAGGCGGCGTGGTCCACCCGTCCGAGCCACTCCCAGGACAGGCTCACTCCGCCGGCTCCGGGGCGTACACCCGGCTGCGGCGGTACAGCTCCAGCCACTCGCCGCCGAACACCGACAGCACCGCAGTGATGGGAATCGCGAGGAGCATTCCCCAGATGCCCAGCAGGCTGCCTCCCACAATCAGGGCGACCATGACCACCAGCGGATGCAGGCCCACACTGTCACCCACGATGCGAGGCGTGAGCAGGTAGCCTTCGATGAGCTGCACCACGGCGAAGACCACGAGCACCCACACCAGCTGCATGCCGAAGCCGAATTTCATCAACGCCAGGATGAGCCCCAGCACGATGCCCACCGCCGTGCCCAGGTAGGGAACCACGAAGAGCGCGCCGCTCATCACGCCCACGGGCACGGCCAGGTCGATGCCCACCAGCAGCAGACCCACGCTGTAGAGCACGGCCATCACGCCACTCACAGTGAGCTGCCCGCGCACGAATGCGCTGAGCCGTCGGTCGACCTCGGTGGCCACCCGGCGCACCCGGGGGCGAAAGGCGGTGGGCACGAGGTCGTCGGCAGCGGCCACGAGGCGGTCCCACTCCTTGAGCAGGTAGTACACGAAGACCGGCAGCAGAGTGAGGTTGAGGATGGCGTTGAGAATACCGATGCCCTGCGTCAACAGGCCCTTCACCAGGCCCGAGATGCCCGCCTGTACGCGGGGCCACTCGTCGGCCAGCCAGGTGGGGGCCTGGGCCTGGAGGTCCGACAGTCCCACCTCGGGTCGGTAGCCCGTGTAGGTCTCCACGAAAACGACCGCTGGCTCGATGGTCTGGTCGAGGTTGGCGAGGAAGGGCTCGAGGCGTTGGTGGATCTCCTCGGCCTCGCGCGCAAAGCCCGGCAGGAACAGCAGCACCACCACCGCGGAGCCGAAGAAGCCGGTGAGAAAGAGGGTGCCGATGGCGGCATCCCGGCTGAGACCGCGTCGCTCCAGCCAGTCGGTGGAAGGGTCGAGGATGTAGGCGAGGCCGGCACTCGCAGCGAGGAGGCTGAGCACCGGGCGCAGCATCCACACGAGCATCAGCCCCACCAGGGCAAAGCCCACCCCCCAGGCCAGCATCGGCCAGCCCGAGGGCTCGGCGCGTGCCCGAGACAAGGCCGCAGCCACCAGCCCTTGTTGAGGCCGGGTGCGGCGAGGTCGGCCGCGCGGAGCCCCCCGATTGCTCGAGGGACGGCGACGGCGTGGGCTCATGGGTCGACCACCACGACGATGCGGCGGGCCGCCACGAGAGTCGACAGCTCCGGGGCATCTGCCAGGCGGCTTCCTGCGGCCAGCACGAGCTCTGCACCACGCGCGGACACCGCCTGTGCAAACAGGGGGGCATCGCCAGCGCGGGCCGCAGCGCGAGGGTCGGCGGGGTCGGTGACGTAGACGACGGGTGCCGCCCGGGCATCCAATGCAGGGGCGAGGAGCTGGGCCCGAACCACCGAGCGGTCGTCGACGGTGGTGACCGTAGGCACGAGGCTCGGCTGGAAGGGAAGCCCGCGGGCGTCGATGACGAGGCCGGTGGGGTGGCCTTCTTCGGTCCAGACCTTCGAGCTGGGCGCCTCTGCCGTGGCAAGACCGGCGAGGGCGGGCAGCAGCCAGGTGCGCAGGTTGATGGCCGCGGACATCTCCACACCGCCGCCCTGGTGGTAGCGGGTCTCTTCGATCTGCCAGGAGCGGGCCCCTTCTTCGAGCCGGGCCCCCACGTCGTCGCCGAGGGTGAACAGATCGCCCGCGGTGGAGTCGGAGGTGACGGGCACCCGGCGAGCCGCGGCATCCATCCGCGGGCCGATGGAGTCGAGGGCGTCCTGCTCCTGCACCCGCCGGTCCTTCCAGGCTCCCACGGTGCGGTCGCTGCGCGAGTCGACCACAAGACGCATGTCCGTCCAGTCCACCTCCCCAGGACCAACCTGCCTCACGGCATTCTCATACACCCGAGGCCCCGGCGCGGGAGGGCTGTCCGAAGGGGACGCAGCCAGCGCGAGGCTGCCCAACAGGGCCACCATCATGTGAGCCTCACGACGTCGGGGCGACGAAACAGGGTCTCGATGCCCTGGAGCAGAGCATCATCGGCCACCACCCGGTGGTCGGCGCCGAGATCGTAGCGCGCCCAGGCCAGTCCGGGCGACCGCAGGTGCAGCGAGACTGGACAGCGACCACGAGAGCCTTCGAGGATGACGGCCAGCTCCCGCAACACGGTGGGGTCGACCTCGTCGGACTCCAGCAGCAGGTGGACCGCACGGGTCTGCGACTCCCGCACCTCCGCCAGCAGGCGCGCACTCTCCGCCAGGATCTTCGGGGTGCCGTCGGCCCCCTTCTCCAGCTTGCCGGTGAGCAGGATGGGCTGCTCGGAGGTGACGGCGGTGCGCGAGTTGGCCCAGGGGTCGGAGAAGAAGACACATTCCACGGCACCGAGCGTGTCTTCGACGGTGACGAAGGCCATCTTGTCGCCACGGCGGGTCTTGATCTGCCGGAAGGTGCTCACCATGCCAGCCACGCGCACCTCGGTGTCGGCCCGTTGGTGCTCCAGCTCGTGGAGTCCGCAGGTGGCCACCCGGTCGACCAGCTCGGTGTAGGCCTCGATGGGGTGGCCGGTGATGAAGAAGCCGAGGGCCTCGCGCTCCTTGGCGAGCTTGATGGCGAGCGGGTCTTCGCCGACGTCGGGCAGGCGGAGCTTCGGCTGCTGGGCCTTCGACAGGCCGCCGAACAGGTTGGTCTGGCCGCTGGCACGGTCCTGCTGGGTGCGCTGCGCGGTGTTGACGGCCCCCACAAGGCCCTTGAGCATGGCCTTGCGGGGGTTGCCGGTCCAGTCGAAGGCGCCGCACTTGATGAGGTTCTCGAGCACCTTCTTGTTGACCCGCTTGTAGTCGATGCGCTCCAGGCAGTCGGCAAAGTCTCGGAAGCGTCCGCCGGCGGCCTTCCTCGCCTCCACGATGGCTTCGATGGCGCCGTCGCCCACCCCCTTCACAGCGGACAAGCCGAAGCGGATGGACTCACGGGCGTCTGGAGCGACGTCGAAGCCGGCGAGGCTGTGGTTGACGTCGGGCGGCAGCACCGCGAGGCCCGAGCGCTTGCAGTCACCGATGTAGGCCAGCACCTTGTCGGTGTTGTTGGCCTCGATGGTCATCAGCGCGGCCATGTACTCCGCGCGGTGGTGCGCCTTGAGCCAGGCCGTCTGGTAGGACACGATGCCGTAGGCCGCCGAGTGGCTCTTGTTGAAGCCGTAGCCGGCGAAGTAGGCCAGCAGGTCGAACAGCTCGTCGGCCTTCTTTGCGCTGCGGCCCAGCCTCTTCGCCCCCTCCACGAAGATGACCCGCTGCTCTGCCATCGCCTCGGCCTTCTTCTTGCCCATGGCCCGGCGCAGCAGGTCGGCACCGCCCAGCGTGTAGCCGGAGTAGACCTGCGCAATCTGCATGACCTGCTCCTGGTAGACGATGGAGCCGTAGGTGGGCTTGAGAATCTCCTCGAGGTCGGGGTCGGGGTACTCGATGGCTTTGCGGCCGTGCTTGCAGTCGATGAAGTTGTCGACCATGCCCGACGACAGGGGGCCGGGTCGGTACAGCGCGAGCAGGGCGATGAGGTCGTCGATGTTGGAGGGCAACAGGCGGGTGAGCAGCTCGCGCATGCCCGAGCTCTCGACCTGGAAGACACCGAGTGCATCCCCCTTCTGGAGCAGCGCGAAGGTGGCGTCGTCGTCGAGCGGCAGGCGGTCCATGTCGGGGCGCACGCCGGTGTTGCGCTCCACCATGATGACGGCGTCGCGGATCTGGTCGAGGGTCTTGAGGCCCAGGAAGTCGAACTTGATGAGGCCCACGCTCTCGGCGGCCTTCATCTCGTACTGCACCACGGGCCCACCCTCGGGTCCGTCGCGGTACAGCGGTGCGTGCTCCACCAGGGCCTTGTCGGCGATGACCACACCCGCCGCATGCACGCCGGTCTGCCGGGTCATGCCCTCCACGCGCCGGGCCAGCGCAGCCACGCGACCCACCACAGGGTCACCTTCTGCGAGCGCCTTGAGGCGTTCGTCTTCGAGCGCCTTGGCGAGCTTGATGCCGAGCTCGTTGGGCACCAGCTTCGCGATGCGGTCGGCGGCGTTGAAGTCGAGGCCCAGCACGCGGGCGACGTCCTTCAGAGCGGCCTTCGCCTGGAGCTTTCCGTAGGTGATGATCTGGCTGACCAGCTCGGCGCCATACTTGTCGCGCGTGTGGGAGATGACCTCCTCGCGGCGGTCCTGGCAGAAGTCGACGTCGATGTCGGGCATCGACACGCGCTCGGGATTGAGGAAGCGCTCCATCAGCAGGCCGAAGCGCAGAGGGTCGATGTCTGTGATGCGCATCGCGTAGTTCACGAGTGAGCCCGCGCCGGAGCCACGGCCGGGACCCACCGGGATCTCGTTGTCCTTCGCCCAGTTGATGAACTCCGCCACGATGAGCAGGTAGGCGGGAAAGCCCATGTTCTCGATGATGTCGAGCTCGAACCGCAGGCGGTCCCAATACTCCGGGTGCTTTTCCTCCGGAATCTCCATCTGCTTGAGCCGCAGCTTGAGGCCGGCGCCCGTGTACCACTCGAAGTAGCCGTTGATGCTGCCCGCACCATCGGGCTTCGGGGGGACGGCCGCGACGGCGGGGTCGGGCATGCCGTAGTCGCGGGGCGGCGGAAAGGCCTTGTAGAAGTACTCCCAGTTGGCCTGGGTGTCGGCGCGCGGACCCTTCGACTTTTCGACCCCGTCGGGACAGGGTGGGTCGGCGTCGGGCGGGTCGGTGGCCGGGAAGAAGTAGGGCGGCGCGGTCTTGAACTTGAAGCGACAGCGCCCGGCCACAGCGACGGTGCGGTCGATGGACTCGCCGTCGTCGGGGAACAGGGCGCGCATCTCCGCTTCGGACTTGAGGTATTGCTGGTCGGTGGGCAGGCCGAGGCGGTCGGGTGAATCGACGGGAATGCCCCGTGCGACGCAATTCAGGAGGTCGAGGGTGACCGCGTCGGTGGGACGCAGGTAGCGGCAGTCGTTGGTGACCACGGTGGGCAGGCCGGTGCGCGCAGACAGTGTGCGGACGGCCGCATTGACCTCGGGCTGGCCCTGGATGCCGGTGTCCTGCAGCTCCAGATAGAGGTGGTCGTCGCCGAAGATGCCGCGCAGGCGCTCGACATGCTCGGTGGCCCGCGCCTCGCCGTCGTCGCCGACAAGCACCTCGCCCAGGGGCCCGTTCAGCCCGCCCGTGAGGCAGACGAGCCCTTCGCTGTGGCGCTCCAGCAGGGCATAGTCGACACGCGGCCGGTAGTGCATGCCCTCGAAGATGGCGGTGGTGATGAGCGCACAGAGGTTGATGTAGCCGGCCGACTTCTGGTTCCCCGGACTGCCGTCGGCTTGTCCCTCGATGAGCAGAGTGACGTGGAAGCCGCCGTCATGGGCGCGGGGGTCGAGCTTGTCGAGGCCCGGGGGCCAGACCCACAAGGTGGTGCCGAGGACGAAGTCGATGCCGGCGCCCTTGGCAGCCTTGAAGCACTCGAAGGCGCCGTAGAAGTTGCAGGTGTCGGTGAGGGCAACGGCAGGCAGACCCATCTCGGCGACGGCCGCGGCAAGGTCCTTGGGACTCACCGCGCCGTCGAGGAGGCTGTACTGGGAGCGGGCGGACAGGTGGACGAATGCCATCCGAGTTCCTGGGAGGCGGGCAGCCGGGGCCGTATCGTGCGGGTCCCGTCGACCACCACTCGGCTTGCGGACAGGCGATGTCCGGTTCGCGGCTGGCCGAGCTGAGATCCAGGTGACAGGGCCGCTCGCCGGGCCGCCAGATCGCTGTAGAGGAGAGACCCGTCCCCCTGGAGACCCCGTGCTTCGACGACTTCTGCGGCGACTGCGTGGTGAACCGTCCACCCGTCCCCAACCGACCGCGCCGCCTGCGCGCCCGTCCCCTCCCCCGGCATCCGCCCGGAGCATGCCGTCCACCGAACGCCCCGACCTCGTCCTCTACAAGTTCGACGCCTGTCCCTACTGCCGCCGCGTCGCCCGGGTCATCGACGAACTACAGCTCGACATCCCCGCCCGCGACACCACCCTGGAGCGCGGCGCACGGGCACACCTGCGCGACCAGACCGGGCGCACCCAGGTGCCCTGCTTGTTCATCGACGGAGAGCCGCTGTTCGAGTCTGCCGACATCATCGCCTGGCTACGGAACAACGCAGACCGGATCCCCCGACGGGCGGGCTGAGGGGACAGTTCAGGCCGCGGCGAGCCGGACCTGGTTCCGACCCGCGTGCTTCGCGGCGTAGAGCGCAGCGTCTGCCCGACGAAGAACAGCCTTGGGGGAGTCGCTCTCACGCAGCAGCGAGACACCCGCGGACACCGTGACCCGCACCCTCTGGGCAGGCTCCGGGAAGCGCAGCTGGGATGTGGCCACGCGCACTCGCTCGGCCACCGACATGGCCACCGACTCCGCGGCGCCGGGAAGGATGACCGCGAACTCCTCGCCGCCGTAGCGCCCGACGACGTCGTCATCGCGCACCTGGTGACGAATGGCTGCCGCAAAGGCCACGAGCACGGCATCTCCTGCCGGGTGGCCGAAGGTGTCGTTCACCATCTTGAAGTGGTCGATGTCGAAGAGCACCAGAGACAGCGGTGCGTCGGCGTTGTGGGCCCGTTGGATGGCTTGCTTCAGCGCCCGGTCGAAGGTGCCCCGGTTGCACACTCCGGTGAGGGGGTCGAGGGCCGCGCGCGCCCGGACGTCGACAAGCTCCTCGGCCTGCCGGGCGATGACATCTTCGAGGCTGCGAGACCGGTTGTGGGCCTCTTCGAGCTGCTGGCGCAGGCTTCCAGCGTCGTGGGTGAGCTGTTCGAGCTGGGCGACCATCGCCTTTCGGACCTCGGCCAGCTCCTCGGGCGCAGGTTCATGGACGAGTGCATGTGCCACATGGGAGATGCCGTCGCCAAGGCGAGCACTGTCGCTGTCCGCCCGCTGCAGCCGCCGGCCCATGTCCCGCAGCATCTTGGACATCTCTTCGCGGTCGCGCTGGGCACGGCGACGCATGCCCGAGGCCGCCTCCGAGATGGCGCCGGCTTCGTCGATGACGTTGGGCAGGTCGTTGGAAGCCATGCGGCGAGGAAGGCCCGCCTTGAAGTTGAGAAGGCGCTCCTCCAGGCCACTGTGGATGAGTGCGGTGTCGAGCGCCAGGCCCGAGAGCGCCTGGACCACCCGGCCGACCTCGCGACCGTCGATGGTGTGGGGGTCTGGGGCCCGCTGCTCCTTCAAGAGAAGCTCCCCGCGGATGTTCCGAACCTCTCGGACCAGGCCCGATGGCACCGGGAAGCGGCCGAGGCGGTCGATGAGGCGCTCCACTCGATGGGCGCGGGCAGGGCTCAGCTCGGAGCGGAGGTACTTCAGCAGGAGGACGAGGCCGTCGCGCAGCGCAGCCTTCTCCGCGTCGGGCGAAGCGGGGGGATTGTCACCTCGGCGAAACCAGGCCATTGGGACTCGATGTGGAGGGAGGATGCCGGCGCCGCCCGGACCCGTGCGATGCACGATAGCGCACGCGGTCGCCGGTCCGACACAGACAGAGCGCGACAAGACACGAAACAAGTCGTCTGCGTCTGTCTTCAGGAGTCGGACCCACACGCGGCAACTGCTGGCAGATGCGAAAAAGGTGCACCGACCCTTGCTGCCGCGGGTTAGTGTATAAATGACACGAACACCAAGGGCGCTTCTGCCTGAGCCTGCGAACCGGAGCCGCCATGCTGTATCGGCCGTCGCTCTCACTCCTCACCGACCTCTACCAGCTCACCATGGCTGCGGGCTACCACCGCGCCGGCCTCCACAACCGGCGGGCCACCTTCCACCTCACCTTCCGCAAACCGCCGTATGGATCAGCGGTCGCGGTCGCAGCCGGCCTCGGTCCCGCCCTCGACTACCTGGAGCGGTGGTCCTTCGACGACGAAGACCTGGGCTACCTCTCCGGTCTCACCGGAAACGACGGGGCCCCGCTGTTCGGGGAGTCCTTCCTCCGGTTGTTGGTCGAGACCCGCATGTCCTGCGACATCGACGCCATCCCCGAAGGAACGGTCGTCGCCGCGCATGCCCCCCTCGTGCGGGTGCGCGGCCCGCTGCTGCAGGCCCAGATCGTCGAGACCGCCCTGCTCAACATCATCAACTTCCAGACCCTCATCGCCACCAAGGCTGCGCGGGTGTGCCACGCGGCGGGTCCCGAAGGCACCGTGCTGGAGTTCGGGCTGCGCCGCGCGCAGGGCATCGACGGGGCGCTGTCCGCCAGTCGGGCCGCCTATGTGGGGGGGGTGCATGGCACGTCGAACGTGCTCGCGGGGCGCCTGCACGGCATGCCGGTGAAGGGCACCCACGCCCACGCCTGGGTGATGGTCTTCGAAGACGAGGCGGAGTCTTTTGCGCGCTACGCCGCCGCCATGCCCAACAACTGCGTGTTCCTGGTGGACACCTACGACACCTTGCGGGGCGTGGAGCGGGCCATCTCGGTCGGTCATCGGCTGCGCGCGCAGGGCCACGAGCTGGTGGGCATCCGCCTCGACTCCGGTGACCTGGCCGCCCTGTCCATCGGCGCCCGCAAGCTCCTCGACGGGGCGGGCTTTCCCGAGGCCGCCATCGTGGCCAGCAACGACCTCGACGAGCACCGCATCGCCGCCCTCCGCGCCGCCGGCGCCCCCATCACCGTGTGGGGTGTGGGCACGCGCCTCGCCACCGGCCACCCCAAGCCCGCTCTGGGAGGCGTCTACAAGCTGTCGGCCATCGAAGACGACGCCGGCATCGAGCAAGACCGCATCAAGCTGTCGCAGACCGCCGCGAAGGTGTCGAATCCCGGCGTGCAGCAGGTGCGGCGCACCATCGACCCCGCGACCGGTCGCTTCGCCGGCGACGTGCTGTACGACGTCCGCTCGCCCGGCACCCTGCCCCCGCTCCCCTCCGGCAGCGACCACGACCTGCTGGTGCCCATCCTCCGGAGTGGACAGCGGGTGGAGGGCGCCGAGACCCCGCCGCTCGACGTCATTCGCGCCCGCACCCGGGCCCAGCTTGCCCGGCTTCCCGAGGGCTGTCTGTCGCTCACGGAGCCGGTCCCCTACCCCCTCACCCTCGAAGCCGGCCTCGCCGCTCGCAAGGCCGCGCTCATGCAGCTTCACGCCCACCCGGAGCCCACGCGATGAAACGCATCCACGTCGCCACCGCCTCCGTCAACCAGCTCCCGCTCGACTGGGACGGCAACCGAGACCGCATCGCCCGCGCCATAGAGATGGCCCGTGAGCGCGGCGTCACAGTGCTCTGTCTGCCCGAGCTCTGCGTCACCGGCTACGGCTGCGAAGACGCCTTCCACGCCCCCGAGGTCTGCGAGACCGCTGCCCAGGTGGCCATCCGAGAGCTTGCGCCGCTCACCCGCGGCATGGTGGTGTCCATCGGGCTGCCCGTGCTCCACCGCTCCGGGGTCTACAACGCTGCCCTGCTGTGTGTGAATGGCGTGCCCATCGGCATGTCCGCCAAGGGAGACCTCGCCGGCGACGGCGTGCACTACGAGCCCCGCTGGTTCAAGCCCTGGCCCCGCACGGCCACCGGCCGCATGAAGCTTGCCGGAATCGACCTGCCCATCGGCGATCTGGTCTACGACATCGCGGGGGTGCGGCTGGGCTTCGAGATCTGCGAGGAGGCCTGGGTCGCCCACCGGGTCGGAGCCGTTCTGGCCCATCGCGCAGTCGACCTCGTGCTCAACCCCAGCGCCAGCCACTTCGCCTTCGACAAGGACACCGTTCGGGAGCGCTTCGTGCTGGAAGGCAGCCGGGCCTTCGGCGTGACCTACCTGATGGCCAATCTGGTGGGCAATGAGGCCGGACGGCTGGTCTACGACGGGGGCTGTCGAATCGCATCGGGCGGCACCATGGTCGCCCGCGGACCCCGCCTCCACTTCGCCGAGGTCTCGGTCACAGATGCCGTGGTGGACATCGATCTGGGCCGGTCCACCCGCGCCCGCACCGCCAGCTTCCGCGCCGACCCCCAGTACGACACCGACTCCACCGTGCGCGTGGCCTTCGAGTGGCCCACCGTCGACCGGGCCTGCAGCCGCGGGGTGGGCCCCGTCCCCCAGCGCGACAAGCGAGAGGAGTTCACCCGGGCCATCTCGCTGTGCCTGTTCGACTACACCCGAAAGAGCTGGAGCCGCGGGTGGGTGGTGTCGCTGTCTGGCGGTGCCGACTCCGCCGCCGTGTCCACCCTCTGCCGCCACGCCATCGGCCTCGCCGCCGAGGAGCTGGGGGCCGAAGCGGTGTGGCACACCTTCGGCTACGCGCTCGGTCCCGTCCCCGAGAATGGCGCCAGCGTCGATGAGATGGTGGGTCGTATGCTCACCACCGTCTACCAGGGGACCGAAAACAGCAGCGATGTCACCCGGGATGCCGCGCGGGCGGTCGCCGAAGGCCTGTCCTGCCGTCATGTGGAGTGGGACGTGGACGTGATGGTCGCGGCCTGCACCTCCCGTGTGGCCGACGCTCTCGGCCGTCCCCTCACCTGGCAGAGCGACGACATCCCGCTGCAGAACATCCAGGCCCGCGTGCGCGCTCCGGGGGTATGGATGCTCGCCAACGCCGAGAGCAAGCTGCTTCTCGCCACGTCCAACCGCTCGGAGGCCGCCGTCGGCTACGCCACGATGGACGGCGACACAGCCGGCGGACTGTCCCCCATCGCCGGCATCGACAAGGCCTTCCTGCGCGACTGGCTGCGCTGGATGGAGACCGACGGCACACCCGCCCTCGGCCCCGTCCCCCAGCTCCGTGCCGTGAACGTCCAGCAGCCCACCGCGGAGCTGCGCCCCCAGGAAATGGGCCAGACCGACGAAGACGACCTCATGCCCTACCCCGTGCTCGACGCCATCGAGCGCCTCGCCATCCGCGACAAGTACACCCCCCTATCGGTCTTCGAGCTGATGCGCGGCCGCCATCCCGACCGCTCCCCGCGTGAGGTGGCCGGCTGGGTCGACCGCTTCTTCAAGCTGTGGTGCCGCAACCAGTGGAAGCGCGAGCGATACGCCCCGGGCTTCCACGTCGACGACGAGAACCTCGACCCCCGCACCTGGTGTCGCTTCCCCATCCTCTCCAGCGGCTTCCGCCGGGAGCTTGCACAGGTGCAGCAGCGCGTGAAGGAGCTGGAAGCATGAGCCATTCAGAGACGGCCGCGGCGAGGCGGGCAAGCCATCAGCGGTCAGCGGTCGGCCCTCAGCATTCGGCGCCCAACCCGAACCATCCGCAGCTGAAAACAGCCACGTCGCCGCCGTACTCCGCCACTCTGCCGGCTGTTCTTCCTCGGGCTTCCTGGGCCGCCACCGGGACCCAGCTGACTGCTGACAAGCTGACCGCTGATGGCTCAAGCGCCGCTGTGGACCCCAGCCTCGTCGGGAGCCGAGCATGAGCCTGCCCCGCTACCCGGTTGCCGTAGATGCCGTCGTGTTCGGTGCTTCGGGGGTTTCTGTCGACGGTGGACGCGCCCCGGGCCTCGAAGTGCTGCTCATCCAGCGCGGCATCGAGCCCTTCATCGGACAATGGGCGCTTCCGGGTGGACTCGTGCTGCCCGAGGAGGACATCGAGACCGCCGTGAGACGCGAGCTTCTCGAAGAGGCCGGCATCGCACCCGCCTGGCTGGAGCAGCTCTACACCTTCGGCAAGCCCGACCGGGACCCCCGTGGCCGCACCATCACCGTGGCCTGGCTCGGACTCGTGCAGCCCGCCCAGTACCTGCCCTCCGCCTCCACCGACGCCCACGACGCGCGCTGGTGGTCGCTGTCGGAGCTGCCCGAGCTCGCCTTCGACCACGCCGACATCCTCGAGGTCGCCCGCAACCGCCTCCGCGGCAAGGTGCGCTACCAGCCCGTGGGCTTCGACCTGCTGCCCGAGGCCTTCACGCTCACCGAGCTGCAGACGCTCTACGAGGTCATCCTGGAGCGACCGCTCGACAAGCGAAACTTCCGCCGGAAGATCGGCCGCACCGGCCTTCTCATCGACACCGGCGAGAACAGGACCGGCGCCGCCCACCGCGCCCCCCGTCTGTACCGGTTCGACCGCGACCGCTACCTCCAGCTCGAAAAGGAGGGCTACCTCTTCGAGGTCTGAGCCCCCGTCCCCCCGAATCAAGGGAGAAAGCATGCGAACCGCCCTCATCCTCGTCGACATCCAGCCCGACTTCATGCCCGGTGGCGCCCTGGCCGTTCCCGATGGGGATGCCGTGGTCGCGCCGGCCCTGAAGCACATCGATAGTGGTGACTACGACGTCATTGTCGCCACCCAGGACTGGCACCCCCCCGGACATGAGAGCTTCGCGTCGGCACACGCGGGCGACGAGATCGGCAGCCTTGTGGAGCTGCATGGACTGCCCCAGGTGCTCTGGCCCGACCACTGTGTGCAGGGCAGTCCGGGCGCCCGCCTCCACGACGACTTGCCGAAAGAGCGCATCGACAGGGTGTTCCAGAAGGGGACCGACCCCGAGGTGGACAGCTACTCGGGCTTCTATGACAACGGCCGCCGCCACAGCACCGGACTCGCCGACTATCTGCGTGAGCAGGGCATCTCCGCGGTCACCGTGCTCGGTCTCGCCACCGACTACTGCGTGAAGTGGACGGCTCTGGATGCCGCCGCCGAAGGCTTCGCTGTGCGTCTCGACACCTCCGCCTGCCGGGGCGTCGACCTGCAGCCGGGCGATGTGGACAAGGCCCTTGCCGAGCTGAAACAAGCGGGCGTCGACTTGCTGTGAGGCTTGCCGACCGGGGGGAGCACCGGCTACCCGCCCGTCCCCCGGAGGCCCCCATGGTGACCCTGACCGACATCTCGAAGCGCTACGGCGGTCGCGTCCTGTTCGAGCAGGTCGACCTCCAGCTCCACGAAGGCGCCCGCTACGGCATCGTCGGCGCCAATGGTGCGGGCAAGTCCACCCTGCTGCGAATCCTGGCCAGCCAGGAGTCGTCGTCCACCGGTGTCGTGCAGATGCCCCGGCGAGCCCGGGTGGGCGTGCTGGAGCAGGACCACTTCCAGTTCGACGACACCCGCATCATCGACGTGGTGATGATGGGCCGAAAGGACGCCTGGGACGCCATGGCCGAAAAGGAGGCCATGCTGGAGGAGGCCGACCGCGGCGGCGACTTCGACCCCGACCGCTTCGCCGACCTCGAGGAGACCGTGCAGCGCCTGGGCGGCTACGAGCTGGAGGCACGGGCCGCTGAGATCCTCGATGGGCTCAACATTCCGAGCGACAAGCACACCGAGCCTCTGCGCGTGCTGTCCGGTGGCTACAAGCTGCGCGCCCTGCTCGGCCAGGTGCTGGCGGGTGAGCCCGAGCTGCTGCTGCTCGACGAGCCCACCAACCACCTCGACATCCTGTCCATCGCGTGGCTGGAGAAATTCCTCCAGAGCTACAAGGGCTGCGCCATCATCGTCAGCCACGACCACCGCTTCCTCGACAACGTCTGCACGCACATTCTCGACGTCGACTACGAGCGGGTCATCTCCTACAAGGGCAACTACACGGCCTTCACCAAGGCAAAGGTGGAGGAGCGGGGCCGACGCGAGCAGGAGATTGAGAAGCGCAAGGCCGAGATCGCCGACCACAAGGCCTTCATCGACCGCTTCAAGGCCAAGGCCACCAA